>OIJJ01000366.1_pt1 | contig 10287 bp, 8 predicted proteins | sample 1583451 | NCBI WGS metagenome assembly OIJJ01 (sample SAMN02674698, study PRJEB24791) | human gut metagenome, SKBSTL036 | isolation source: stool | host: Homo sapiens | place: USA | reverse complement strand
TGCATTTCCAGAGCTGCTTTGTTGAAATCCATGGGGTTATCCTCCTAACTTTTTCGCCGGGCATACTCAAAACATTATTATAATAATAGCAAAAGCTCCCCCGCTTTTCCATATCTTTTCCGCCTTTTCGCACTCTCCGGCCCCAAAAGTCCGACAAAGGGCGGGGAGAGTGTGGAAATTTTGCAAAAAACTTTTCTTTTTCATTTTTACCCGATATAATAGAGGTTGTTTTTCGAACCACCGGCAAAATACCGGTCTACCAACAGGAGGGAATTCTTTTGAAGCGTATTTTCACCAAGGCTCTCTGCCTTGTCTGCGCCGGCGCTCTGGCGCTGAGCCTCGCTGCCTGCGGCGGCAAGGCCGACAGTGCTGCATCCAGCACGGCATCTTCTTCCGCACTCGGCAGCGCGTCCGACTACGACTACCAGAACTTCAACTACAGCGATGGTCTGGACGAGAAGGGCTACTGGGAGGGCATCCGCGCTCTGGACTATGTGACCCTGCCCGAAGACTTTGCATCCGTCGCCATCAAGCGCTCGGACGTCGAGCCCACCAGCGAGGAAGTGGAGGAGCAGATCAGCGATCTGCTGAGCCAGTATTCCTCCACCGAGCGCATCACCGACCGCGCTGCCGCCGACGGCGACACCGTGAACATCAACTATGTCGGCTCTGTGAACAACGTGGAGTTCACCGGCGGCAGCGCCGAGAACTACGATCTGACGCTGGGCAGCGGCACTTTCATCGACGGCTTTGAAGACCAGATCATCGGCCACAAGCCCGGCGAGACCTTCGACGTCAACGTCACCTTCCCCGACGGCTACAGCGATTCCACCGACGCCAGCGGCAATGCTGTGAAGCTCAGCGGCCAGAAAGCCGTCTTTACCGTGACCCTCAACTACATCAGTGAGAGCGTCCTGCCCGAGCTGACCGACGCATGGGTGGCCAGCAACTTCGGCTCCTTCGGCACCCCCAACAACATCTACACCGTGGAGGCCCTGCGCGCCTACTATCAGAACCAGCTCTACACCTCCAACCTCAACACCGCCGTCATGGACTACCTGCTGGAAAACTCCACCTTCAAGTCCATCCCTCAGCAGGTGATGGATTATCAGGTCAACCAGTGCCTGAACTACTACAGCACGCTGGCGGGCTACTACGGCTATGACCTCGACGGCCTCGTCCAGAATCTGCTGGGCTACGAGAACACCGACGATATGCTGGCCCACCTCGAGAGCAGTCTGGAAGACTACTCCAAGGAAGCTCTGCTCTATCAGGCCGTGGCTGAGTCGCTGGACATCACCCCCACGCAGGAGCAGCTGGACGCCTACTCCGATTATAAGGACACCTACGGTCAGAACTACTGCACCATGGTGGCCCTGATGGACGCTGTCACCAGCACGCTGACCAGCGGTGCTGTCGTTTCCTGATCCGATCCGCACATGAGAAAATCCCTGCCGACGGCAGGGATTTTCTTTTGCTCATCCTTCAGATAACGTAGTCGTTGCCTGCCTCATCGGGTGCAGCGAGGTCGGCAAGGGTGATCTTGCCAAAGTAGTCCTCAATGAGGTCATCGAGGCCCTTCCACATATCATACGTGCGGCAGCTGCTCATCCGGCGGCAGGGAGCCGCGCCCTGTGCAAGACAGCTCACCGGTGCAAGGCTCCCCTCGGTGAGGGTCAGGATCTCGCCCACGGTGTACTGGTCGGGCTCGCGGGTCAGACGATAGCCGCCGCCCTTGCCGCGCAGGCCCTCGAGGAAGCCGTTCTGCACCAGAACCTTGAGGATGTTTTCGAGGTATTTTTCGGAGATCTCCTGCCGGGCGGCGACCTCTTTCAGCGGGACATATTTTTCAGAGCGGTGCTCAGCCAAATCTATCATCACACGCAGCGCATAGCGCCCCTTGGTGGAAACGATCATAGACATTCCTTTCTCTTCTTTCCTGTTATTATTGCGATGCAGCTGGGTCAGCTGCGGAACACACTTCCGTTTATTTTAACCTATTATACAACGGGGTTTATAACTTTTCAATCAGAAATTTTCGATTTTCCATTGACAACCGCCCCAAAGGAAGCTATAATACAGCAAAACCCACAAACCATATTGGTTTAACGGGAATATGAGGGACATCGAGACGACACCGGCTTTATCCGGTGCAGCCGGGCGCATCGCCCGCAATCGGGAGGTTTACTATTATGAGCAAGATCTATACTTCCGCAGACCAGCTGATCGGCCACACCCCGCTGCTGGAGCTGACCCATATCGAGAAGGATGCAGACCTTTCTGCCAAGCTTCTGGCAAAGCTGGAATATTTCAACCCCGCCGGCTCCGTCAAGGACCGTATCGCCAAGGCCATGATCGATGATGCCGAGGCTTCCGGCAAGCTCAAGCCCGGCTCTGTCATCATCGAGCCCACCTCCGGCAACACCGGCATCGGTCTGGCTGCCGTGGCAGCTGCCAAGGGCTACCGCATCATCATCGTGATGCCCGAGACCATGAGCGTCGAGCGCCGCCAGCTGATGAAGGCTTACGGCGCAGAGCTGGTGCTGAGCGAGGGTGCCAAGGGCATGAAGGGCGCCATCGCCAAGGCCGACGAGCTGGCAAGAGAGATCCCCAACTCCTTCATCCCCGGCCAGTTCGTCAACCCGGCCAACCCCAAGGCTCACATCGCCACCACCGGCCCCGAGATCTGGGACGACACCGACGGCAAGGTTGACATCTTCGTGGCCGGCGTCGGCACCGGCGGCACCATCACCGGTGTGGGCCAGTACCTCAAGAGCAAGAATCCCGGCGTCAAGGTCGTGGCCGTTGAGCCCGCTACCTCCCCTGTCCTGAGCAAGGGCACCGCCGGTGCGCACAAGATCCAGGGCATCGGCGCAGGCTTCGTCCCCGACGTGCTGGACACCAAGGTCTACGACGAGATCATCCCCGTCGAAAATGACGACGCCTTTGCCACCGGCCGCCTCATCGGCCACAAGGAAGGCGTTCTGGTGGGCATCTCCTCCGGTGCTGCTGTCTGGGCTGCCATCCAGCTGGCAAAGCGCCCCGAGAACGCAGGCAAGAACATCGTCGTCCTGCTGCCCGACACCGGCGACCGTTATCTGTCCACCCCGCTGTTTGCTGAATAAGTTTCTCATTCCTTCCGCCCCTGCTGCGGCTTTCCGCCCGGCAGGGGCCTTTTGTTTGCCTTCGTGAGACGATATGGTGTGATTTTTTGCATTTTTGCAAACTTTTTGTGAATCCGAGGCTCTTCCGGGTTTTGCCTATTGACATTACAGCGTGTTTGGAGTATATTTTTAGCAGTCGATGAGTAAGAGTGCTAAATCAACAGAATGTAATCTCTCATCCGACACCAGATCTCAACTTCCGGTATGAATGGAGGCTTGACTTTATGAATACCAATCAATATACCCAGAAGACCCTTGAGGCTCTGCAGGCGGCCCAGCAGCTGGCTGTGGAGTATCAGCATAATGCACTGGAGCCGGAGCATCTGCTCCACGCTCTGGCGACACAGGAGCAGGGTCTTATCCCCCAGCTGCTCCAGAAACTGAATGTGGACGCAGGCAGCTTCTCCGCCGCTGTGGCCGAAAAGCTTTCCGCAATGCCCCGGGTGTCCGGCTCTGGCCGTGACCCCGACAAGGTCTATATCTCGCAGGCCACCGACAAGGTGCTGAGCGCCGCCGCCCGCGAGGCCAAGGCCATGAAGGATGACTACGTCAGTGTCGAGCACGTCTTCCTCGCCCTGCTGGACGAGCAGACCCAGAACACCTCCGAGCTGTTCCGCGCCTTTGGCATCACGAAGGATAAGTTCTTACAGCAGCTCACCGCCGTGCGCGGCAACCAGCGCGTGACCAACGACAACCCCGAGGACACCTACAATGCCCTGCAGAAGTATGGTCAGGACCTCGTTGACCTGGCCCGCAAGCAGAAGCTGGACCCCGTCATTGGCCGTGACCAGGAAATTCGAAATGTCATCCGCATCCTGTCCCGTAAGACGAAGAACAACCCCTGCCTCATCGGTGAGCCGGGCGTCGGCAAGACGGCCATCGCCGAGGGTCTGGCCCAGCGTATCGTCCGGGGCGATGTGCCGGAGAACCTGAAAGACCGCACCGTGTTCAGCTTGGACATGGGTGCTCTGGTGGCTGGCGCAAAGTATCGCGGCGAGTTCGAGGAGCGTCTGAAGAGCGTCCTGAATGAGGTGAAGAAGAGCGAGGGCAAGATCATCCTCTTCATTGATGAGCTGCACACCATCGTGGGTGCCGGCAAGACCGACGGCGCAATGGACGCCGGCAATCTGCTGAAACCCATGCTGGCCCGCGGCGAGCTGCACTGCATCGGCGCGACCACGCTGGACGAGTACCGCCAGTATATCGAGAAAGACCCCGCTCTGGAGCGCCGCTTCCAGCCGGTGCAGGTGGATGAGCCTACCGTGGAAGACACCATCTCCATCCTGCGCGGCCTGAAAGAGCGGTACGAGGTGTTCCACGGCGTGAAGATCAGCGATAATGCATTGATCGCCGCCGCCACCCTCTCTGACCGCTATATCACCGACCGCTTCCTCCCCGATAAGGCCATTGACCTGGTGGATGAAGCCTGCGCCATGATAAAGACCGAGATGGACAGTATGCCCAGCGAGATGGACGACCTCGCCCACCGCATCACCCAGCTGCAGATCGAGCAGGTCAGCCTGAAAAAGGAGACCGACGCTCTGAGCCAGAGCCGTCTGCGCGACCTCGAAAAAGAGCTGGCCGAGCTGCAGGATAAGTTCCACAGCATGAAGGCAAAGTGGGAAAACGAGAAGAATGCCATCGGCAAGGTGCAGTCTCTGCGCGAGCAGATCGAGCAGACCAACGCCGCCATCGAAAAGGCACAGCGCGAATACGATCTGAACAAGGCCGCTGAGCTGAAATACGGCAAGCTGCCTCAGCTGCAGAAACAGCTGGAAGAAGAAGAGAAGATCGCCGCCGCCAAGAAGGAAGACAGCCTGCTGCGCGACCGCGTGACCGACGAGGAGATCGCCCGCATCGTGGCCCGCTGGACCGGCATCCCCGTGGAGAAGCTGGTGGAGGGTGAGCGCGAGAAGCTGCTGCATCTGGACGATGTGCTCCACAAGAGAGTCATCGGCCAGGATGAGGCCGTCACCAAGGTGAGCGAAGCCATCCTGCGCAGCCGCGCCGGCATCGCAAACCCCAACCGCCCCATCGGCAGCTTCCTCTTCCTCGGCCCCACCGGCGTCGGCAAGACCGAGCTGGCAAAAGCTCTGGCACAGGCTCTGTTCGACGACGAGCGGAACATGGTGCGTATCGACATGACCGAGTATATGGAGAAGTTCAGCGTCAGCCGCCTGATCGGCGCGCCTCCGGGATACGTCGGTTATGAAGAGGGCGGCCAGCTGACCGAGGCCGTCCGCCGCAAACCCTACAGCGTCGTGCTGTTCGATGAGGTGGAAAAGGCTCACCCCGACGTCTTCAACATCCTGCTGCAGGTGCTGGACGATGGCCGCATCACCGACAGTCAGGGCCGCACGGTGGACTTCAAGAACACCGTCATCATCCTGACCTCCAACCTCGGCAGTGACATCATCCTGAACGACCTGGAGCAGCGCCGCGCCGAGGGCTCCAACGAGCTGAGCGAGGACGCCCGCAAGCAGATCGATCTGCTGCTGAAGAGCAAATTCCGTCCCGAGTTCCTGAACCGTCTGGACGAGATCGTCTACTACAAGAGCCTCACCAAGGACGAGACCCGCAAGATCGTGGACCTGCAGCTCGAAGATCTGCGCAAGCGGATGGACGAGGGCAAGCACCTCAAGCTGGACGTCACCACGGCAGCCAAGGACTTCATCATTGATTCCTCTTATGACAGCGTCTACGGCGCACGTCCCATCAAGCGGTTCATCCAGAGCCGTGTGGAGACGCTCATCGCAAAGGCCATCATTCAGGGCAGCTACACCGAGGGCGCGACCCTGACGGTGGACTACGACGGCACGGGCCTTGTGCTCCGCTAAAAACCGCAAACTTTTTACCTATTTTATCCCTCCTCCTGACAGGAACGCTTGCACCGGCGGGTGGAATATGATATTATAGGCGTTGAACAAAGTGCTTTTCATCGTCGAAGGCAACGGTGGAAAGCACTTTTTGGTTAACATATTATTATTATAAGAAAGTAGAGTTGATCAACCTTTATTATGGACGATGGCAGTATAACGCTCTTGGTGGCGCTGATCGTTTTGATCGCGTTTTCCGCATTCTTCTCCGCCTCCGAGACCGCATTTTCTTCCCTGAACCAGATACGCCTGAAAAGCCGCGCTGAGGAGGGCGACACTTCCGCCGCCCGGGTGCTGGCGATGGCCGAGAAGTACGACAAGCTTCTCTCCTCCATCCTCATCGGCAACAACATCGTGAATATCGCCGCCGCTTCCATCGGCACCGTCCTCTTTACCAAGTGGCTGGGTGCAGAGCGGGGCGCCACCACCTCCACCATCGTGCTGACGGTAGTCGTCCTCATCTTCGGCGAAGTGACCCCCAAGACCCTCGCCAAGGAGATGCCCGAGACCATCGCAACCGCTGTCTCGCCGGTGCTGAACCTGCTGATGACCTTCTTCACCCCGCTGACCTGGCTGTTCAGCCAGTGGAAGAAGCTGCTGGGACGCTTCGTCCACAGCAGTGAGAGCGACGCCATCACCGAAGGTGAGCTCATCACCATGGTGAGCGAGGCGGAGAACGACGGTGAGCTCACCGACCGGGAAAGCCAGCTCATCCGCAGCGCCATCGAGTTCGACGACGTGGAAGTGGAGGAGATCCTGACGCCCCGCGTAGACGTGGTGGCCGTGGAGGACGATATTTCGCTGGAAGAGCTTGCGCAGACCTTCGCAGAATCCGGCTATTCCCGTCTGCCCGTCTATCACGACACCGTCGACAACATCATCGGCGTCGTCCACGAGAAGGATTTCTACATCGCCCGTCTGAAAAAGACCGTCACGATGGAGGACCTCATCGCCCCCACCCTCTACACCACCGGCTCCACCCAGATCTCCCAGCTGCTGCGCACCCTGCGGGAGCAGCACCATCACATGGCAGTCGTCGTGGACGAATACGGCGGCACCGAGGGCATCATCACCCTCGAGGACATTCTGGAAGAGCTGGTGGGCGAGATCTGGGACGAACACGACGAGGCCACCGAGGACTTCCGCCAGCAGTCGGACGGCAGCTGGCTCGTGTCCGGCTCGGCCAGCGTGGACGACCTTTACGAGACGCTGGACCTGCCCGAGGATGAAGACATCGACTCCAACACCGTAAACGGCCTCGTGCAGGAAAAGACCCACCATCTGCCCAAGGTGGGCGACCATTTCCAGCTGAACGACTACGAGGGCGTCGTGACCCGCACGGCCCGCCGCCGCGTCACCGAAGTCCGGTTCACCCACACCGCACCTGCCCCGCAGGACGACGAAAAGGACAAAGACAAGCGCTTTTCCCGTCTGGCGCAGCGCACCGAGGGCCGATAACACTCTATAACACACAAAAAAAAATCCTCTCCCGATGGGAGAGGATTTTTTTGATCCAGCGATTACTGCTTTTTCCAGCGGCGCATGATGCCCATGCCCAGCGCATAGGGGCCGGTATGGACCGCGATGGTGGAGCCGATCTGCAGCAGGCCCACCTCGCACTGTGCGGCGGGATACTTGGCACGCAGGGCGGCGCGGGTCTGCATCCAGAGCCGTTTGCCCTCTTCTTCATCGTAGCCGTAGCCCACGATGATGCGGTAGTCGTCGGGCGTGCCGCCGTTGGCGTCCAGATAGTTCATCAGCTGCTCAAGGGCCTTCTCAAAGCTCTTCTGACGGCCCCGGGCCACACCGCCCGAGAAGATCTCGCCGTCTTTGAAGAGTATCATCGGCTTGATGCCCAGGAAGTTCGCCGCCCGGCCAGAGACTTTGCCGATGCGTCCGCCCTTGATGAGATAATCGAGGTTGCCCACCGTGAAGAAGATGTTGTTGGTGGATTTTTCCGCTTCCAGCCAGGTCACCGCCTCGTCCAGCGTGCAGCCTGCGTCGCGGATGGCCACAGCGTTCTCCACCATGGTCGCCTCGGTGACAGTAGCCGCTGCCGAGTCCATCACCTCGATCTTCGCGTCGGGGTAGTCCTCGAGCACCAGCTCCCGGGCGTTGCGGGCGCTGCCCACGCAGCCGCTCATCCTGCCGGTGAAGCAGAGGCAGAGGGTGGGGCGGCCGGCCTCAGCCTGACGGCGGAACACCTCCTCGAAATCCTCGATGGAGGCAAGGCTGGTCTTGGGGTAGGCAGAGGGGTTGTCCACCATGAACTGGTAGAAATCCCGCACAGCGATCTCCTTGCCCTCCTTGCGGTAGTGCTCACCGTCCAGCGAAACATAGAACGGCACGATCTCCACGCCTATCTTCTGCGCCATTTCCGGCGTAAAGTCACAGGCGCTGTCGGCGATGATGTCAAACATTAGCGGCATCCTTCTTTCCGGTGAATTCAGGGTTTAGACCACGTGGTGGATGTATGCCTCACGCTCTGCGCCCACAGAGATATAGGTGATCTTGCAGCCCACGGCCTTTTCCAGATACTCGACGTAGTTCTGGGCCTCCTTGGGCAGGTCTTCCCACTTGCGGGCGGCGGTAATGTCGCAGTGCCAGCCGGGCAGATACTCCACCACCGGCTGTGCGGTGTCCAGAGCCTCGCCCATGGGGAAGCGGGTGGTGATGGTGCCGTCGCTCAGCTTGTAAGCAGTGACCATGGGGATCTTCTCCATGTAGTCCAGCACGTCCAGCAGGGTCAGGGCGACCTCGTCGCAGCCCTGGCAGAAGACGCCGTAGCGGCTTGCCACCAGGTCGATGGGGCCGACGCGGCGGGGACGGCCGGTAGCAGCGCCGTACTCGTGGCCGGCCTCACGCAGAGCGTGCTTCTCTTCCTCGGTCATGGCCAGCTCAGTGACAAAGGGGCCGTCGCCGACGCAGGAGGAATAAGCCTTCATGACGCCGACGGAGTTGGTCAGCTTGTGGCCCGGGATGCCTGCGCCGATGGGGGCGTAAGCGCCGATGGTGTTGGAGGAAGTGGTGTAGGGATAGATGCCGAAGTCGATGTCGCGCAGAGCGCCCAGCTGGGCCTCGAACAGCACCTTCTTGCCGGCGGCATCGGCGTCAGCCAGATACTGGCCCACGTCGCAGATGTAGTCCTTGAAGATGGCGGCGTACTTCTCCAGCCATGCCCACATCTCATCCACGCTGATGGGAGCGGCGTTGTAGCTGCCCTCCATGACGAGGTTCTTGGAGTCCACCATGGTGACCAAGCGCTTCTTGACGGAGTCGTCCAGATGCAGCAGGTCGCCCATGCGGAGGGTCTTCTTCATGTACTTGTCACCGTAAGTGTAGGCGATGCCGCGCTTGGTGGAGCCGAACTGTGCGCCGGTCTTGGACAGACGTGCCTCTTCCAGACCGTCCTGATCGACATGGTAGGGCATGGTGATGGTGGCGCGGTCAGAGATCTTCAGGTTGGCAGGGGTAATGGAGATACCCTGCTCGCGCAGCTTGTTGATCTCATCGTCCAGATGGTGGGGGTCGATGACCATACCGTTGCCCATCACGCAGACAACATTGGGACGGAGGATACCGGAGGGCAGCAGGTTCAGCACGAACTTGCCCCGCTCGTTCTTGACGGTATGACCAGCATTGTTGCCGCCCTGATAGCGTGCAACAATATCGTACTCCTGGCTGATCAGGTCGACCATGCGGCCCTTGCCCTCATCGCCCCAGTTGATACCCGTAATTGCAGTAAGCATAATAAATGACCTCTTTATTATTTTTCAAAAGGCGGCCTTTTCCGCGCACCCTGCCCGGGATACGCCGCCTTGGGAAACTTGTTTTCTGCCGCGCGGCTCCTGCCGGAGCACGCAACAGCTCGAGTATAAGTATAGCACTCTTTCGCCCACAAAAAAAGAGGAAAAAGCGGTTTTGTACGGCTTTTTCCTCCCGATTCAGTTCTTTTTGCTCACTCTGTGGATGGTGCCGTCCGGCTCCTTGATGGAGGTGCGCTCCAGCTGGGCGCGAAGACTGGACTTCATGTCCTCGATATACTCCTTGCGCAGAGCCTGCTGTTCGGCTTTTTCGGCCTCCGTCAGGCCGGTGGTCTTGCTCTTGTGTGCCAGCTCGTTGATGCGGGCTATCTTTTCTTTGGTCATCGAAGTTTTCCTCCGTTTTGGATATGTTTGTGATATAATAGAGCAAAAGGCTCTCCCTTTGGGAGAGCTGGCGCGTGAGCGCCTGAGAGGGCAAGGATG
>OIJJ01000356.1_pt1 | contig 10415 bp, 7 predicted proteins | sample 1583451 | NCBI WGS metagenome assembly OIJJ01 (sample SAMN02674698, study PRJEB24791) | human gut metagenome, SKBSTL036 | isolation source: stool | host: Homo sapiens | place: USA | reverse complement strand
CTTTTCGCAGAATCGAAATAGTATTATCCTTTGCAATGATCTCTTTTCCGTTCGGGTTATAGACTTTGATATCCTCACACCAGCTGTAACAGGTATCTCCCACTGCAAAATGTGGTCCCATTTTCTCCGCGATCAGGATCGGCATCTTATCTTCGATTCCGTACTTCTTCGCAGTTACGTATGCGGTTGTATTCGTTCCGATTGCAAACTCACCGAGCGGCAGTGTCGGATGCTTGTACAGCACGTTATCATGAATATATGCTTTATTCTCCAGTTCACGTTCAAAATTCGCACAGTTGTATTCTGATACCATACCGTTCGAGAATGTGATTTCCAGATCACGGTACTGCAGTTCATTCAGATAGACTTTGCTAACATGCAGGACTCCGTTCGTTCCTTCCAGTACCGGTGAGGTAAATACTTCCCCAACCGGAATATTTACGTCTGCCACGCAGTTCTCAAAAATTGTCTCTTTTTTCGGATCATTCAGTGGATGAAGCTGTACATTCAGGTCCGTACGGTTGCCATTTGTCCCGAGAATGTGTACGTATTCTCCCTGATCCAGGGCATCGATCAACGTCTGCTGTACTTTCTCATATAATTTGGCATCCAGCGTATTGATACGTATGATCTCGTCGAAGATTTCTTCGTACTTCTCTCCGATCTCCGGTACCGGATAGGCAATGATCGTAAAGCTTCTTTCTTCTCCCTTGATATACTGGTTCACCATCTGGCTCTGGCGGCTGTCATACTGAAGGATCATCTCTTCCTGACTCTTTGAAAGCTTTGCGACTGTCTCTTTTGCTTCCGGTTCAAACGGCTCTTCTCCGAACATATCGATGCATGCCGGTCCTGCGAATCCGGCGGCTTCTTTCTTATGATGCTCGTAAGTCGTCTGCATCACTTCCAGTTTACGCTCCAGATATTTCTTATCCATGAAGAGTGCCTGGTCATCTTTGTGATCATATTCATACTGCTTGTTCGCCACTGCTCCATAATATCCGATCTTAATATGCTGTCTCTTTGTCAGCACACTGACTGCCGCACGGTAGATGACCGGTTTTAAGCCCATTTTTTCGAAATTCTCGATTGCTTTTTTTACCACGCGCTCGAATCCAAGAATGTAACGGATGTTTACCACTGATTTCTTCGAAAGGTCTTTTCCCGTATTCACGAATCCGATGCGGTATCCTTCTGTATAGACATCTGCCATCTTCCGGATCGTCTCTTCTGGAAGACTGTTCAGATGCTCTGCCGTCTTCCATTCATTTTCACTGATGTACTCTCCAAACTGATACAGATATCTGAGATCTGTAAGATCACTGTTCATGATCAGATCTGTTGCAAATGACTCCTCCGGCAAAACCTGCTCCCGGATGCGGTCCGCAAGGAATACATCACAGTAATCACTGGCATACCAGTAGAACGTATCCCGGACAGCCTTCGGATCCGGTTCTTCTTCGAACTGGTTGTATACCTCGATCAACAATTCATACAGGATTGCCAGATATTCTGTCTTTCCTTCAAAAACATAAACGACTGCCCCACGAAGTTCCGCATATAACATTCCCAGAATCTGTCCCGATTCTTTTCCTAGCATCTTACACGCATAATCCGGATTCGCATAACTTTTCTCATACTGCCCCGGCAAAACATCCTGATACAGCCGTCTGTTCCATTTTCTTAATTCATCTAATTCAAGCTTCTGGTATCTGCCATCCAGAAGTTCTGTTCTCAGTTCGTCCAGCATAAGCACGAACTCTGCCATCTTCTTAAAATAGTCTCTGTAAGGCTCCCCAACCGTATCTTCTGTCTGCATCAGACGGATACGGTCAAGTGCCAGCTCATATCTTTCTTCTATCATCTACATAAGCCCCCTGACAAATAATGCAACCATAGCAACAAGGAATACCGCATTTACTGTGATTCCAACCTTGCAGGTCGTATAGATCTTTTCGCGTTCTCTGAATCCCTTGATGCCAAGCCAGATTCCGATCACTGCCATCGCACAGGTTCCGAGTCCGAAAAATCCCATTAATATATTCACATTTCCTTTATTCATAAACGAAAAGAGGATCATGACGATCACCAGGAAGGCAATCACTACTGCATAAGTACAGGAATAGACACCCCTTTTGGAGTGTCTGACTGCTTTCTGTCCATATTTCGTTTTGATCATTTTTTTACGCTTTTTCTTGCGTGCTTTCGCTGCCGCTTTGATTCTGTCATCTTCTGTTCTTAGTTTTTTTCCCAGCATGTCTTCTCCTTATTGCCGCACATATTACAAATAGTATATATCCACAGATTCCTCCGATCGTATTCAGTAACAGGTCATCTACATCAAAACTTCCGACTTTTGTGATAAACTGGAACACTTCCACACAAAGGCTCAGTCCAAAACTGTAAAATGCTGTACCGAAAAAGCTTCTTTGCCTGCTTCCCATCGGAAGGAAAAATCCAAATGGAACAAATATGAGTACATTTCCAAATAAATTAGTGAACATTGCAAAGAATCCCACCTGCTCACGGTACTGCCAGAACCTTTTGATTTCTTTAAACAATACCAGATTGTAGTGGTATTCCCGCATCTCCCCCGTACGTCCATACCAGTCAGAGAACAGAAGGAAATATATAATAAATATTACATATAATATAAATAATATCTTTCCCAGTATCCGGATTCTTTTTCGCTTCTTTGAATCCAATGTCCTACAACCTCCCGTATCTCTTCGGTATTAAAAAAGTATTCCTTTTTTCTCTTTCAGTAAACGGGCACCGCTGATAATAGAGATCACACCTGCTGCGATTCCTACTACTGTAACAACAATACCCACTGCAATTCCTGCAGCACCGGCTAATCCCATTGCTTTATATGCTTTTTCATTCATACTCGTGTTCTCCCCCGTTCCTATTTTGCTCCGTACTGTTCATAATATGCGTCGATTGCTGCTTTTAATGTATCATCGATCACAACTTTTCCATTGCATTCTTTGTTATACAGGCATTCTACAACTTCTTCCATCGTTACGATTGCTGCTGTATCGAATCCGTACAGATCTTTGATCTCATCTAACGCACACTTCTCGCCGCCTTTTCCGACTTCCATACGGTTCAGAGATACCATCAGACCTACGATTGTTACATCTGCTGCGCCTTTTACTTTCGGAACAGTCTCTTCCATGGATTTACCTGATGTTGTCACATCTTCGATCATGATCACACGATCTCCATCTTTTAATTTGCTTCCAAGAAAGCTTCCCTTATCTGCACCGTGGTCTTTCTCTTCTTTACGATCAGAACAGTAACGTACTTCTTTTCCATACAGATCACTGTAAGCGATCGCTGTTACAACTCCAAGCGGAATTCCCTTATAGGCCGGTCCGAATAATACATCAAAGTCATCTCCGTATGTATCATGGATTGCTTTTGCATAATACTGACCTAACTTCTTAAGCTGTGATCCTGTTACGTAGGCTCCGGCATTCATAAAAAACGGGGATTTTCTTCCACTCTTTAATGTAAATTCTCCAAATTTGAGCACGTCGCTCTCTACCATAAATTCAATAAACTCCTGCTTATAACTTTCCATTTTGATTACCTCCATATATTTCAGACGCTGTGTGTCTTATTATTGCATCATAATTCCATTTAATTTTATCATAAGAAAATCACTTTTTCAATTCACGCATACAGAAAAACTGTCACTGCCGGTATTTCTTATATACCAAAGTATGCAAGAGAAGTTGCCAGTGGCAACTTCTCTGTACTTTCGCTTTACATGATCTTCGTCTCTTCCAGTTTTTCTGCAAATGCCTCATTCATCCGGATCACCGGTTTACGAAGGAGCAATCCAAGGATCAGGGACAGAATCAAAAAGATTCCAAGCTTTCCAAGTTCTGTCCAGTAGGTCATACCATACATACCGCCAATTGTCTCCCTAAGCGCCGCCATGCTGTGAACGAATGGCAGTAACGGATATACGGCTTTGAAGAAGGCCGGTGCGACTTCAATTGGGAAGGTTCCTCCGGAACCTGCCACTTGCATAACCAGAAGTACAACGCTGACCGCTTTTCCGATATCTCCAAATGATACTGTCAGTGTATAGATGATATTCACATATACAATGCTCGAGAACCATCCTGCCAGCATGAAGAGGAACGGATGCTTACACTGAATTCCCAGGTATAACAGATCCCCCAGACAGATCAGGGTACTCTGCAGGAGACCTACGATCAGGAAGAGGAGATATCGTCCCAGGTATTCCTGATGCGGTTTTACTTTCTTAAGACCTTCGGTGCATTTTGACGAAACGCCTGTCTTTAACATGGCAACCAGCACAATTCCACCGATCCAGATCGACAGTGTGGAATAGAACGGTGCCATCGAAGAACCATAATTTTCAATCTTATAGACCTGATTTGTCTTCAGACTTACCGGTGCTGCCAGGAACTCTCCGATCACATTAGAATCCCCGGAGATCAGTTCTTCTAATTGTGAGAAATCACCGCTTTGCTGCATTTCTCCGATTTTTCCTGTCGTATTGCTGATTTTTTCTGCTGCTGTATTGAGCAGATTGCAAGAATGATTCAGCGCTGCGTTAATCTGTGTCAGATCAGCCGACGCTGAAGTTGACAAATCATATACCCCGTCTGCACCTCCATCCAGGCGATCCATCAGAAGGTTCAGATTACTGCTTGTGTCTCCCATCGAATCTCCCAGTTCATCCAGACTGCTCTTTACATTCTTCTCAAAGTCTGTCTTGATTCCGGCAAGGCTGTCTGCACTTGATTTCACCAGTTTATCTAATTCTGCTTTATCCGTTACTGCTGTATCTGCCGCTCCCTGAAGCGAAGATGCTGTGGACTTAAGCTTATCCCGAAGCTCTGTCTGTGTCGCAATCGTCTCTCCCAATTTTCCGGAAATACTTCCCTTTAATGCATTCAACTGCGCATTATTTCCAACGTTTATTTCATCTATTGCCGATTTCAGCGAAGTATAGGAATCAATCACTTTCTGAACTCTGGATGCCAGGGCATTCAATGTTCCCGCCACATCGTCCGCGCTCTGAGAGTTTGATGAAAATGCTGAATCAATAATTTCCGACATCTGATCATAGAATTCTTTTCCTGAATTAATTGCCGCATTTACTCCGTCTGTCGCACCGCTGACTGTCTCATCAATTCCACTGAACGATTTTTTCACCTTTTTCAGTGAATCTGTCGTGTTCTTGGAATGCTCCTGTGTTTCCTTCAGGAAACTTCCTGTTGTATCCAGAAGCTGCTGTGCAGAAGTTGTCATTCCCGAAAAAGAGCTTAATGTAGACGATGCCGCACTCAAATCCGAGCCGATCTGATTTAAATTATCCGCAAGATTTTGTGCGATTGCTGCCACTCCGTCCTGATCCGCTACATTCGTAACTGCCTTAAACGCAGTGATCACAGTATCGCTGATCGTCTCTACAAATACCTCATTAACCTGTCTCTGGATCGCACTTGCTCCTTTATCCGTTACTTTTGGTGCGATTGCATTTTCCTTGGCATTCGAATAGTATGTGATACTTGGTTTCTGGATATTTTCAGAAAAAATACTCATCATATTTGAGCTGAAGTCCTTCGGTATCACAATTGCTGCATAATATTTTCCGGACTTTACACCGTCTATGGCTTTTTTTCTTCCGGTAAAAACCCAGTCAAGCTGCGAATTGCTTCGAAGCGATGTCAGTACCTGATCTCCCATATTGATCTGTAACGGAATCAGGCTTCCCTCATATCCTTCATCAACACTTGCGACTGCAACCTTCAGATTACCGGTATTGCCATACGGATCCCAGCTTGCTGCTATATTGAACCACGCATAAAGGCAGGGTACAACTGTAATTCCCATGATAACAATCATTGCGATTACATTATTTTTAATACGCTTTATATCTCTTCGGAAGATTTCCCATATATTTTTCATTCGCCTCTTTCCTCCTTTATCTCATGGATCAGATCTTCTGTTGTCATACCTGTCATAGCAAGCTGTCTTTGCATCTTGTCATGCAGATATTCTACAACGATCAGATATACTGCAAGTCCGATCAGCGATACGATCCACAATATCAGGAAGACCAGTTTTGACTCCAGACTGAACATCAGTATCAGGAAAACCAGTGGTATGATGATCATTCCAAGGAATCCCCATCGGATCATCTTTGGATAACGTTTTTCAAATTTTTCGGATTTCACAAGAAATTCCTGTTTCCATTCAGCATCTTCCATAAGTGTCTTCATCATCATTGTCAGTTCCGGACGTTTCCGTTCGGCCGACTCCGTCTCCCCAAGCATTAACTCTGTCTCAGACAGACGTTTATCGAACAAGTGATTCAGGTTCATAAGCAACGGACGTAATACCAGACCGATGAAAAGAGAGATTGGGAAAAATATCGCAAGAATCCCCAGATACTTCCAGATATTTGCTCCATACATTCCTGCAATACATTCACGCATGGCACTGATTCCATATGTGAATGGAAGAAGCGGATGCAGTCTCTGGAAAAATGCCGGTGTCATCTCGATCGGATACGTTCCTGCCGATCCAGGAATCTGAAGGATAACAAGTACAACTCCCAGTGCCTTTCCAATGTGTTTAAAGGTCAATGCCAGTGCGTAGATCAGATTAACATAAACAAACGAACAGAATACACCCACACATACAAACGCTACCGGATGTACACACTGTACTTTCAATAATAAAATATCACCGACACATACGATCAGTCCCTGTACAAGACCTACTGCAACAAATAACAGCCATCTTCCAAAGTAGGCCTGTCCGGCTGTAAACTTCCGTACCTTTTCATCTTTATCAACTTCCTGTTTCAGAATTGATACCAGAATCAGTCCTCCTACCCAAAGTGCAAGATTTGTGTAAAATGGTGTCATTCCCGATCCATAATTTTCTACATCATATAACACATTTGATTTGATGCTCACCGGAGAAGACATAAAATCTGCAATTGAATCCGCATCAAGTCCTTCCAGTGAAGTCAGTTTCTGATACATCTCTGAACTCTGTAATGCATTTAAATCCGTCTGAACAGATGCCAGTGACTCATCAACCTGTGTTAACACATCTCCTGTCTGTCCCAATGCAGACGCACTGCTTTTCAGGCTGTCATTTAACTGATTTAAAATCGTCTTTAATTGTTCTACTGTCGGCTCAACTCCGGTCAAAGCCGCAGAAAGATTTCCGCTCAGTGAAGCCAGACTGTCCAGTGACTGATTCAGCTGTGGCAGAATCTTCTGATCCAGATTGGTACGGTAATTTTGCAGACTGTCTTTACTTTCTTTCGCAAGTTTTTCCAGTGAAGTACGTGTATTCTTTGCTGTTGTCACTGCGTTTTGAATCCCTTGATTCCCTGTTTTCAGTGAAGATACCAGCTCCTGTAACGATGCATTCTGGTTCTCCAATTCTGTAATTTTCTGTCCGATCACAGCAGATATCTGTTGTCCCAGTTCTGTATGCCCCTGAATCTTATCATTCAATTCTTTCAGCTGTTCCAGAAGTTCCTGATTTTTATCCAGCAGAGACGAAGCCGTTGAAAGGCTGTTGTCTACTGCTGTCAGTGCCTGTCCGGCTTTCGTCTCAAACACGCCCAGTTTTGCCGATGCCGAGACATACGTGTCATTTAAAAGTGTCTCTCCGTTCGATAACCCATTGGAGAATTCTGTTGAAAACTGTCCAACCGCTGTTCTGGTATCTGCAAGCACATTTCCACTGTCTTCGATTGCTTTTGCTCCTGACTCTGCAGTAACCGTAACCTGATCCAGCATACTTACCGCACTCGCCATGATCTCATCTGACTTATCCACTGTCTTCTGGAAGTTTTCCAATACCTTATTATATTCGTCCAGATTCTTTCTGGTATCTGCGATAGCTTTGATCAGACTTGAATTTTCTTCACTTACTTTTCCGGATAATTCTCCGGCCTCTTTACTCAATAATTCAGAAATGCTCTCTGCAGCTACGGATGTGAATGTATCATTGATTTCCTGCTGAATCGTGCTCGCACCTGTATCCGTGATCTTTGGTGCTATTGCATTTTTCTTTTCATTAATATAATAATCCAGCTTCGGCTGTTTGATATCTCCTGATAAAATACTCAGAAGTGATTCACTGAAATTATCCGGTATTACGATCGCTGCGTAATATTTTCCGGATCTCACTCCCTTTTTCGCTTCTTTTGCATCTACAAACTTCCAGCCAAGCTGGTCATTTTTCTTCAGATTGTCTACAATATTTTGTCCTGCGTCCAGTGACATCTGCTCACTGTCGGCACCTTTATCCTCATTGGCAATCGCAACCTGGATTCCCTTGGTATTTCCATACGGATCCATATTGGCAGCGATGTTGAACCATGCATAAAGAGACGGCAGCACACTGATTCCAACCAGGATCAGTACTGCTGCACGGTTACGGAACAACCGGCCAAGATCTCTTTTGAAAATCTGAAATGATTTCTTCATCCACTAATCCTCCTTTGTTATTGTCATATAGACATTAGTATAACAAAAACACTTCTGAAAATCTACCCAAAAACTGACGAACGGTCATATTTTTATTGTGCTATTTGCACTTCTGAGATGAAGCGCAAAAATGCATCAGTACAGGTCAATTCCCTATATTGATGCATTTTTATCATTTATTTATTTTACAATGCCAACCATATCTTTCACGGATTCAAATCCATTTTTCTTCATATATGCTTCTATTCCGTCAATAATCTCGATCGTTGCATTCGGATTATAGAAATTCGCAGTTCCTACAGATACTGCAGACGCTCCCGCAAGGATCATCTCAATGGCATCTTCCGGTGTCGCAATACCGCCCATTCCAATAATCGGAATGTTCACTGCCTGTGCCGTCTGATATACCATACGGACTGCAATCGGATGTACAACTGGTCCCGACACACCGCCGGTCTTATTTGCTACCGCAAATGTTCTGCGGTTGATATCAATCTTCATACCCGTCAGTGTATTGATCAATGACAGGGCATCTGCTCCGCCGGCTTCTGCTGCCTTCGCAATCTCCGTAATATCCGTAACATTTGGCGTCAGTTTCATGATGATCGGCTGCTTTGCAATCTTTTTAATCTGAGCCGTCAGCTCCTCTACATGCTTTGCATCCTGCCCAAACGCCAGAAAGCCTGCATTAACATTCGGGCACGAAATATTGATCTCCATCATATCAATCGGCTCATCAGCCAGTCTTTCCACCACTGCCAGATATTCTTCCGGTGCATGACCACAGACATTGACGATGATCTTCGTATCATATTTCTTCAGAAATGGAATATCTCTTTTGCAGAACAAATCGATTCCCGGATTCTGGAGTCCGATCGCATTCATCATTCCTCCGTAAACTTCAGCTACACGTGGTGTCGGATTACCCGGCCACGGAACATTTGCCACGCCCTTGGTCGTTACCGCTCCAAGACGGTTCAGATCCACAAACTCACTGAATTCTTCTCCCGAACCAAATGTACCGGAAGCCACTGTAACCGGATTCTTCCATTCTACGCCGGCAATATTTACTTTCATGTCCATTATAAATCCACCTCCGTAGATAAGAATACTGGTCCGTCTTTACAGATTCTCTTATTGTTCACATTACTGTGTGCATCTTTTTCTTTTGTCTTGCAGACACATGCCAGACAGGCTCCGATACCGCATGCCATTCTCTCTTCCAGGGAAATATAGCATTCTATTTTCTTCTCTTCTGCATAGGCCTTGATCGCTCGCAACATTGGTGTAGGTCCGCATGCAAATATAATATCGGCATCCAGACTCTGCTCACGGATAGCATCCATGACATTTCCTTTTGTTCCGACACTGCCATCTTCGGTTGAAATATAAAGCTCTCCTGCCTGTTCAAATTCTTCTTTCAGGAAGGTATGTGCATCACGGTATCCAACCACAATCTGCTTTTTCTCACATTTCATCTGTTTTGCAAGCTCCAGGATCGGCGGCACACCGATTCCTCCTCCCATCAGAAATACCTTCTTTCCTTCGGCCTTCTCAAATGGGAATCCATTACCAAGTGGTCCGATCACCGGAATGGTATCTCCTGCCTTCATCTGTGAAAATTCTTCTGTTCCGGTTTTTTCCCCTGTTACACGGTAAACCACACGAAGTTTTCCACCTTCTTTATCGATCTCACAAATACTGATCGGGCGTGGAAGAAGCTTGCTTCCATCATTGGTATACATGGAAATAAACTGCCCCGGTCTTGCACTCCCTGCTGCTTCTGTCTGGATCCACATACTGAAGATTCCATCTGCAAGCTGCTCCTGCGATACAACCTTTGCCTGTTCTTTTTTCTTTGTAGTCATCTTCTATTCTCCTATAATCCGGATTTGCCGGTATGTCAGA
>OIJJ01000347.1_pt1 | contig 10566 bp, 10 predicted proteins | sample 1583451 | NCBI WGS metagenome assembly OIJJ01 (sample SAMN02674698, study PRJEB24791) | human gut metagenome, SKBSTL036 | isolation source: stool | host: Homo sapiens | place: USA | reverse complement strand
TTTGTTCACTGCCGAGCGCTGTTCCTCGATGATTTCCTTGTCAATCCATGCGGAACGGGTGCGCACGTAATTGATAGCCTTGGATTTATCCATGGGCTGCACGTACCACGTGATAGCCATGGGGATAGGAAGGTCTGCCATGTCGGCAAGTGCGCGGTCGGAAAGTTCCGAGCCGAACTTCTTCATCACGAGTACCTGTGCGTAGACCCCGTTATCGAGTTTTACGCAGTCGTTATAGTGGCCGTCCGGGCGGAAATCAATCTGCGTCGGTGCGATGCAGTCCTTGGTAGTCTGTAAGCGCTTGGCGGAAATATCGCGCTGGTAATCGAACAGGAACGGCTTATAGGGGTTCAGGAGCGAATGGATGACAGAAAGGCGCTGGGTGCCGTTCATAAGGTGAGCCTTGCTGCCGATGGAGTTTAGGATGCGGGAGGACTCGACCTCGATACGGGAGAGCTGACGCGCTGCATCTTCTGCGGTGTCCGCCGTCACGGAATAGGTGAGGTAGCGGTTCCTGCGGATGTTGCTGACCCCCTCCTTCACCTTATCGTTCAGGATGTTGTTGAACACCTGCGCGTCGTTCCTTGCAGCATCGTTTGCCTGACGCTCCGGGTCGAAGAACTTGCGGTGACCGACCTCTTCCTTGAGGAGCGGCGTGTTGATGACGCTCATCTGCACGAGCGTATCCGCACCGAACTGGTCGTAAAGGCGGGTGATGGCGGAGAACATGGCTTTCTGCTGCTCATCGCGCACCGAGTGGTAACTGGTGTCATCGAAGGCGATGGAAGAGGAAAACATTCCCTCCTCCACCTCACAGATGCCGTCCTGATACATCTTGTTGTAGCCGATGTAGTTCACCACGTCTTTCGCGGAGTCGCGCTTCTTTCTGGCATCGGCCATCTTATCGGACAGCTCCTTGTCCCTGTCCTTTAACTGGGACTTGATGGAGCTGTAGGTCTTTTTCGCTTCCTTCTCGGCCTTCTTGGCTTCCTTTTTCCTGCGCTTCATCTCGCGCTTGGCATGCTTCTTCTCCTTTCGGGTCAGCTTTCCGGCACCTTGCGTGACGTGCGCGACCTGAGAGATGGCATCCATGTCGATAGCGCCGGTATCGGAGCGCAGGGGCGCGGTGTTCCCGAACCCGTCACCGGATGCGTGGACGAACGCGTCCACGTCAAATGCGGCGTTAAGAGATGACCCGTCCTGCCCTTGGGGAGTAGGATTCGATGCCGCGAAGGTTTCCCTGCTTTCGGTAGTGTTTTCCATAGATAGTTCCTTTCTGCTTGCTGTTTTCCGACTCAGAGAGAAGTCCCGCAAGGCGCATGGACGGCTTGTAGAAGATGCGGTCGTTCGTGAAGTTTGCCTTAAGCCAAAGCGGCGCAAACTGCTCGAAGGGCATCCCGCAGGGCTTCACGAAGCCCACGCACCAAAACGGCAACGAGACGGCGTAGATAAAATAGGTGCAATCGCTGACGTTCAGCCCCAAAACGAAGTAGATGTAAAGCCCGGCAAGTACCGAGACAGAAAGCGCACCCGTGATGGATACCAGGGTGCGCATGGTCATCTTGCCTACGATTTTGGGCTGATACTCGGCGATATCCTTGTGTACTGCTACAGAGAGCATGTTAGATATCGCTCCTTTCTAACCCGCGAGGGAACCCCAGTTGATACCGGTCTTGAAGTACACGGCAGCACCCACGACGATGGCACCGCCGATAATCATGGCGAGGGCACCGGAGAGCTGACCGCCGCCGCCCTGCATACCGTCCTTGATGGTAAGACCAAGGTTCACAAGGCCGAAGACGATGAGGATGCCGCCGAGGGCGGTCACACCATCAGAGAGAAGGTTTTTCACGTTTTCCAGCATGGTTGATTCCTTTCTTGTTTACTTGTTTTCTAGTAACCGTACAGATGGGCAAAGGCGATACAGGTAAGTCCCGCGACGATGATTGCAACGGCTTTGCGTATCTCCCCGCCCCCGCCGCGAAGAAGTCCCGCGAGGGTCATCCCAAGATAGATGATTCCCACGACGGTGAATGCGCCCGCAGCGGTTCCTATCGCCGGGGCGGCGAGTTTGACGAGTGTTTCCAAGTTCCTTCCTCCATTCGTCCCCTTTCTGCCTTTTTCGCGTGGCATTTCTCTTAATTATAAGTGACTACCGGTTTAGCAATATGCCCAGAAGCCCCTTCCTTGATTTTTTCCATGCCGCCCATTTCCATGCCGTGAACTCTGCACCCGTATCCTCATCGGGGGTGTACGGCTCGCAGCCGTTTTTCAGATACCGCTCGAAATCGAAGGAGTTCTTATGCAAACGCTTCCAGTTGCGCTTATCCACGATATAGCGGTATCGCTTATGGGCGTGGGGGTCGTACTTATCATCCATGAGCGGGTTGGTACCGGCGATGAGCAGGATTGCCTTTAAGCGGCTCATCTTTCCGATTTCTGCTGCGTCGATAAGGTCACGACCCTGAATCTGCAAGTTCTTACTGGCGCTTGAGGACTGCCCCGTGGACTCGTTGTAAGTCATCTGATGGATGGTCTGCTTGCCAATCATCTCCGCAATCTCCTTGTTGGTGGAGTTGGACTTGCCACCGAGGAAGAGCGTCGAGTCGCAGCAGTCGATGATGGTCTGCGCCTTCTTATCGTATTTGCTTTCCAGCTGGCTCATGGATTGCAGGATGATGGTGATGCCGATGTTACGGGAACGGGTGACCGCGATGGTCTCCTCAATCTGCGGGATGGTGCCGATGTTGGCGAACTCGTCGAAGATGAAATGCACCGGGGTCGGGAGTTTCCCGCCATAATCCGAAAGGGCTTTTCGGCACAGCTGGTCGATGGTCTGCCACATGAGGATGGCGAACAGGAAACTGAGGGTCTTGTCGGTATCGGAGAGGATGCCGAAAATCGCCACCTTCGCATCCGGGTCACCAAGGGTGTCAATCTCCATCTCGTCATAGGTCAAAAGCTCGCGCACGCCGTCCGTCGCGATGGGCGCAAGGCGCACGTTGCAGGAGATGAGGATGGATTTTAAGGTCTTGCCTGCGGCCACCTTGAAGTTCTTGTAGTTCATCAGGGCGAAGTCCTCGTCGGCGGAAAGTCCCCCGCAGTCGGCGGGCTTCACGCCGTCGGAGTTGCGCTTGAACTTGCTGGGCACCCAAGACCAGCCGTTATCTGCCTGCTTGGTGCCAAAGCTCCTTGAAAGACCGGCATTTCCCGCAGCGTCAGGAGAAGAGCCGTCGTTCTGCTTGTACTTCTTGCCCTCCTCGATTTGAAGGAACATGAGGTCAAGTGCGGACTTGAAGTTCTCATCGTTCTCACGCGCTTCCGCAAGGGAGAGGAGCGTGAGAAGTGAGGACATGTTGTAGTCCTTCGCCGGGAACCAGTCACGCAACAAGGCGATGAGCGCCGTGTAGAGCATCTTCTCCGCGTTCTCCCAGAACGGGTCACCGCTCGATTTCCCCTCGGGGTTCGTGTTCATAATGAAGCAGTTCACGAAGGAGAGGATATCGGTATCCGTCTTCACGTACTTTAACGATAGTGATAGGTAACCCTTTGAAATTATCTCCGGGTTTTCCCCCACTTCACACCGGACATGCGACTTTCACCGCATCCGGCGTTCCATCAAGCATAGTTTCAGCAGTGATACACAATCACTCTTTCACATTGGCTAAGTTTGCTACTTTGCTGCCAGTAGCGGCAGTCCTGCGGTAGCACGCAGTTTGTTCACTTTGGTAATAACTTTGGCATTCAGAGAGTATTCCTTCACCAACGCCACTACAGACATCATGTCTTCCGAGCTGACTATTGCCAACCCCTGCAAAGAAAGAAGCAACAGGTTCTGGTAGCTGTCATTGCCCTTCTTACAGTCGTTTGTTTTTCTGTAACAGATACAGGTTTGAACATCCAGTTTCTTCCCGGTGATTGCACATTTACCGTCTTGCCCTGCATAGAGGGAGACCCGGTTGTCGTTGTATCTCACTGATTCGGTCGATATCGGATGCCTCATCAGCCAGAGCATTGAATTTACGTCAACCCTGAGATTGTCGTGTATCTCTGCTCTACCTTCGGACGTATACGGATTGATTTTTCGGCTTTTCCGCATTGGAATCTTGAATTGCACGTAGGCTAATGGAACCAGTGGCGTTTCTCCAATCCATCGCATTTGCTTCGATTTTCCATACCGTTTCCTTAGATATCTGTTTTTGATTTCGCCCTGCTTCTTGATTCCGTCAATACGATGGAGAAGCTGTCCATTGATTGGACGGGCGATATCGCTGAAATTCAAGTTGACCCTTGTCGCAATGCAGTAATAGTCCTGCACTCCGATAACCTTGGCATTATAGTCCCCCACATTCAGGCTTATTTCTTCAGCCGTCTTACTGCTTTGTATTGCCTTGACACTGTCAGCCATTTCCTTGCTGATTCTGTGTATGGCTTTATCGCAGACATTTGAAGTTATCACCCATGAGTTACTTTTGCGCCGCAGTTTTATACGAAAACCCAGAAACTCACTGTCACGCTTTCTGAGATTAGTCACTTTTGACTTTTCATCAGACACTTCCAGTTTTAGCCGTTTCCATAGCCAGTCTTTGACTGCATAATAGGTTTTCTCTGCATCCTCCTTGGTTCTGCAAAATATCTTGAAATCATCCGCATAACGGACAATCCGCATCTCCTTGAGGTTGCTTTTCTTCAAGGCTGTATAGCTGTTGCACTTTTTCTCTGCGCCGTTGGGATAGTAGGTCACTTTACACGGATGTTTCATGTGCCTCACCATTTCATCCCACTGAGAGGCAATCCACCAGTCCAGTTCATTGAGGACAATGTTTGCCAGCAATGGTGAAAGGATACCACCTTGCGGCGTTCCCTTGGATGGGAGGACAGTTTCTCCATCAGGCATTTCGATTGGCGCTTTCAGCATGGCCTTGATAATCTGAATCAACTTGGTGTCCCGTATACCTAAAGTCCAGATCTGTTTCAGCAGCTTTCTGTGGTCGACGTTATCGAAGAATCCTTTAACGTCCACATCGACTACATAGTGAAGCTTGTTCCTTTGGGCGAGTCCATACGCATAGGAAATCGCATTTTCTGCGCTCCGACACGGTCTGAACCCATAAGAGTGCTCATAGAACTTTGCTTCGCAGATTGGCTCCATGACCTGCAAAATACATTGCTGTACTATTCGGTCAATAATACACGGTATTCCCAGAGGCCTCATCTTTCCGTTTGGCTTTGGTATTTCTACTCTTTTTACTGCTTTTGGTTCATACCTCCTGAACTGTTTCTGGATGAGCTTTACAAAATTATCCTCTGGCATGACTGCCAGTGATTCTATTGTCCGCCCATCCGTGCCTGCGGTATGACTGCCATCATTGCCTTTAATATTTCTGAATGCCAGCTTGATGTTGCTTGGGGCACTGATGATATCCATCAGATGCCCAAAGACTTCACCGCTTTTGCTGTCGGCATACAGACTGTCAAAGGTTTTCTGCATGTCATAGTATTCCGCATGGCGCAACTTGCTTTTCTTCTTAGCTTTTTGTGCCATGTACATCACCCCATTTCTATGAAACCGAGCGACAATTTCTTTTTCTTACTCGACTGCATGAATAGTGGTTGTGTACTGCTGACGTTTTGCCTGACTTGCGGCCATTCCTAACCGTCCTCTTTTTCGCAGACGATATCATCGGTTCGACCACTGCTTTTCAGCAGGAATTCATCCGCTTATTATTCTTCGCCGGATTATCCAGTAGACTTCCTGCCTTTCCTTGTTCCGATAATCCTATCTGTACATACATACCTTTAGGTGTTCCCTCTGGGCCTGACAGCTTGGACACGCCTGTAACGTGCCACGGCGTTTCGTAACAACCATTTCTACTAAACCGTACTGCCTGGGCTTTAACCCACACACCCATTTCTGAGTGTGGCACTTTTAGACCTTTACATTCGGGAGCTTCGTCAGACATCTCTGTCATTCTCACCATGGGTATCTTATAGACCCCCGGCATATAGGATGCACCGTCCACCTCTGGACAGCTTTCGTCAGCTTAACCTGTTACGGCATCTCTCTGCCGCCTTTACCGGGCTTCACACAGAGTTTGGCCTCTGCATGCCGGAGTATCAGGGGAGGCGTTTCAGGGCGTTACCCCTTCATTCCACCTCTCGAATTATCAGTTCACAGAACTGATTGAAACAGCGCTGTGCGCCGCCTTTTCAGCGGCGAACAAGTCGCACGGTTGTAGTGCATGGACTCATCAAGGTTGATGGTATTGAAGCTCTTGAGCTTATAGCCGTTGTCCGTGAACAGGTATCCGGCATCCTTAAGAAGGGTTCCCTTTGGGTCGGTGACGAAGTAGCTGGTGTTGAGCTGGCAGATGTTCGGGGTCACGTAGTTAAAGGTCTTACCGGAGCCAGAGCCGCCGACCACGAGGACGTTTAGGTTGCGGTCATATTCCGGGTCGAACTTGGGACGGTGCAGGGCAAGGCCGAAGTTCTTGGTGAAGAGAAGATTGTTATCTTCGGTCTGCAAGTCCTTAAACTTCTTTCCTTCCTTCAAAGTGCCCCAGCGGGCGGAACCGGATTCTTCGCCGGAACGATAGTTTCCGATGAACGCCACGTAGCGAAGCCAAATCATCCAGATAATGAGAAAGCAAGCCCCACCAAACAGTAGGGAGTTACTGGTCATATCGAGGGCAAACGGTGCATCCTTTATGGTCTGCCACATGGAAAGGAATGCATCGCTCAAATGGTCGAAAATCTGCCCCGGATAGGTGACGAGGGTTTCGGCATAGCGGTCACCGAGATAGAAAAAGACCGTGGCGATGACGAGGGTGCCGAGCGCCGAGGTGGCAATCTTCTTATTGATTTCCGGGTTCGCGCTATTTGCCATATGCATCCTCCTTTTCCACTTCTTCCAGCACAAGCAAGAGCGTGGTCACAATACTCGTGCGCGTCTCCCGCGTGGCCGCGTGGCGGAATCCTTCATAGCAGGTGAGCGAAAAGTCCTCGGACACATCAATACCGTTGGAATCGCGCGGAGTGAGACCGTCGCACCGGGAAAGGGCGGAAGGCTCCCAGAGGGTCGTGATGCCATCTTCCGATTTCACGCGCTTGCACCCGGACTTCATTTCATAGAAAAGGTTGTCGAGGGTGGTATGGGTCTCGTTGTCCTTTGGCAGGGCGGCATCAAGAAGGGAAATGAGGTTCCCGATGGTACGCTGGGAAGGCTCGCACCAGTCCCTTAAATATCCAAGACAGGCCATCAGGAGAAGTTTTTCCGTCTTCTTGAAGAAGTCCCCATCTGAATCGGAAAGGCTCACGATGGATTCTGCGATGGTCTCGATATCGCTGTCCGATTCCATGGTAAGAAGCGGAGAGCATTTCAGCCTGTCCGGCAATTTGTCTTTGAGTGTCATGGTCTATCTCCTTACAATACGTCTTCGCCGTTAAAGGGCAGGCTCGAACCATGCTCCCGCGTGGTTTCCTGCGCCTTCGTCTCCGTATCCATCTGGTTCTTGGCAGCGGTCATATCGCGTGCTTCCCCCGTGAGGGAATAGGACTCGGAATCATATTGCTGCTCCTCGCGAATATCGGAGGGGCGAATCTCGCTTCCGGTCTGCTCCGCATCCATGACGGCGGTGCGGGAATCGGTATCTGCGCCATCGTGGCTTTCAATACCGGAGTTCGGGTCGGGCGTGCGCCCGTCGTTATCCATGGCACCATCAGATGCAACCGGCTCAAACAGCTGTTGTTCGTCACGCATCTGCTCCTGCGTCAGACGCGCATTCTGCATGGCAAGGTCTCCATCCGGGAGGGTACCAGCGTTCTTCGGGGTATTCTGCTCGAACCAGTTGTGGGTCACATCGAGGTCGTACCGGTTCTTTAACGTCTCCGCAGAGACCGGCCAGTCGCGACCGCGCTCATACGCCGGTACCGAACCGTCCTTATTCAGACTTGCAGAGCATTATTCCGGCAGGTCCTCTTCGTTCTCGAGGCTGTGCCAGACGTTCTGGACGTCATCGTTATCCTCGAGGGCATCCAGCAGCTTGCCCATCAGCTTGAGCTGATCGGGGTCGGTCAGACGGGTGGTGGTCATGGGGACCATGGCCAGGTCGTCGGAGAGGATCTCGTAGCCCTTCTCCTCCATTGCCTTGACGACAGCGGAGTAGTTCTCGGGGTCGGTGGTGATCTCAGCGGCCTCTTCGCCTGCATCGAAGTCCTCAGCACCGGCATCCAGGGCGTCCATCATGGCCTCGTCGGCGTCCTTGTCTTCCAGAGAGATGTCGATGACGCCCTTCTGGCTGAACAGGAAGCCCACGCAGCCCATAGCGCCCAGATTGCCGCCGTTCTTATCGAAGTAGTGGCGCAGGTCAGCAGCGGTACGGTTGCGGTTGTCGGTCAGAGTCTCGACCATGACAGCCACGCCGCCGGGGCCGTAACCCTCGTAGGTGATCGCCTCGTACTCGGTCTTATCGCCGCCCTCGGCCTTCTTGATGATGCGCTGGATGTTATCGTTCGGCACGCTCATACGCTTCGCCTTGGCGATCAGGTCAGCCAGCTTGCTGTTGGAAGCGGGGTTGGGGCCGCCGGTACGGACGGCAACGCTGATCTCGCGGCCGATCTTGGTAAAGACCTTTGCCTTTGCGCCGTCAGTCTTCTCCTTCTTGCGCTTGATATTGTTCCATTTGCTATGTCCAGACATGGAAAAGAGCCTCCTGTATTTTATCAGTGATCTCCGCCTGCGGGCAGACGGGCTGTGGTCGCCCGCATTGTGGCAGCACACAAAATCTAACTCTATTATTTTATCACAACAGCCACCGGCGTTCAAGCCTTGTACCGATGGTTTTCCGGTTTATTCTGCCAAAAACTACGTTTTACAGCAGACGAAGTGCCTTGGGATAATGGTTTTTGACCCTGCCGCCGGACACTTTGCCGCCTCCCAGCGGCCAGCCGTCCACCGTCACGCAGCACCAGCCGTCGGCAGCGGTGTGAGCTTCTATCTCCCGGCCGGAGAGATATTCCACGGTTCGGGAGTCGGCGAGGGTCAGTTCCTCACGGTTCCGGCAGAGCGCGCCGAAAGCCGTGAACAGATGATGTTCCGGCACAAAGCGCCCCTTCTGCACACTGCCCACGAAGACGCCTGCACGCAGGACGTGAAGATTCGTCTGCGGGAAAGCCGCCGGCAGCAGGACGCCGCCGCCATGCACCACGGCAGGGCGCTTTGCCAGCTCCGGGAAATATTCCTCCGCAAATTCCCGCCATGCAGCAAGGCTCTGGGCGGGCGATGCATCCCCTGCCCCAGCCTCCCGGCTGCGGGAACTGCGGCCCTGCACAGCCTCCCGGCAAGCCCGGCTGTTCTCCCGCCGGGCGCTGCGGGCATCCGCAGGCTTTGCGGCTTTCTGGGGCTTGCCGCCTTTGGATTTCCTGCCGGCCTCGGCGGCGGCGGTCAGCCAGAGCTGTTCTTCGGGGGTGTACTCGCCGGGAGCCGGCAGAGCCCGGGGCGTACCGGCTTTGACGAGCCGGGCCATGAAGTGTCCCTCCCCGCCCTGACAGGGCCAGATGCGGCGCACCTTGCTCACGTCCAGCGGCAGACCACCGGTGCGGTTGGCCTCGCCCTCGCTGCCGAAGGCGTAGTCCACATTGCCCAGCACATCGGCCAGCGTGAACTCCGGGTGGCGCTGCAGGAATGCGGCCACCTGTTCCTCGTCCTCTTCCGGCGCGAAGGTGCAGGTGGAGTAGACCAGTTCGCCGCCCGGCGCGAGGGCCGCAGCGGCGCTGTCGAGGATGTCCGCGCCCAGCTCTGCGCACTGCTTCACCAGCGCTTCGCAGTGCTGGGCCAGCGCGGCAGGCTCTTTGCGGAACATCCCCTCACCGGAGCAGGGCGCGTCCACCAGAACCCGGTCGAAGAACTCCGGCAGGGCCGCTGCGATGCGGGCGGGCGTCTCGTTGAGCACGACGGCGTTGGACACACCCATCCGCTCGAGGTTGCTCTTCAGGATCTCTGCACGGGCCGCGACATATTCGTTGCTCACCAGCAGGCCCTGCCCCTGCAGAGCCGCCGCCAGCTGGCTGGTCTTGCCTCCCGGCGCGGCGCAGAGGTCGGCCACCCGCATACCGGGCTTCACGTCCAGCAGCGCAGCGGGGGCCGAGGCACTCGGCTCCTGTGCATAGAGCACGCCCGCGTGGTGCCAGGCGTGCCGCCCCGGGCGGAAGCCCGCCGCCGTCGTAAAGGCCGTGGGGCAGAATGGGGACGGCTTTGCGTCAAAGTCCGCATGCTGCGCGAACCATTCCGGCGTGCAGCGCAGCGCGTTGACCGTTACGCCGCGGGCAGGCTGCGGCGTGGCGTAGGCGTACAGTTCGTCAAAGCGCGCCCCCAGCAGTGCCCGCTCCCGCGCGGTAAAATCCTGTGGAAATTCCATAGCAGCCCCCTCTGCATAAAAAAGCCATGGGCGGGCAAACTACCTTTGCAGTCCGAAAACGACTGTAGATCGTTTTTACTTGCGAAAGGAGCTTACCACCTATGGCTAAGAATCAGACTAACAATTCGACGAACCGCACGACCAATCGCAC
>OIJJ01000346.1_pt1 | contig 10601 bp, 10 predicted proteins | sample 1583451 | NCBI WGS metagenome assembly OIJJ01 (sample SAMN02674698, study PRJEB24791) | human gut metagenome, SKBSTL036 | isolation source: stool | host: Homo sapiens | place: USA | reverse complement strand
CGTATGCCGAAGGTCAGGGAGGAAGAATATGAGAAAAAGTAGAAGAAAACCATTTATTGCAATTGATGCAGGTGTGATCCTACTTGCAATTCTGTTTTTTGTCCTGACGGGTGACGGACTTGGGGAAGGAAAAGAAGGCAGTACAAATAGCGTCATCGAGAAGAAAAAAGTAGTGTTTCTGACAAAATCCATGGATTCTTCTTTCTGGCAGTCTGCATATGCGGGAGCCGGTGCGGCAAGTGCGGAATATAATCTGGATCTGGTGTGCGAAGGACCGGATGGAGACGGTGAGGAAGATTATGAGGCGCAGAATGAAATGATAGACCGGGCAATCCGGGAACAGGTAGATGCACTTCTGTTCTCTGCCATTGATTTTGAAAAGAATGCGGAAGCAATCGACCGTGCGGCAAAGGCAGGAATCAGAATTGTGGTTGTGGACAGTCCGGTAAACAGTGAAGCTGTGGAATGCTATATTGGTACAGACAATTATGAAGCCGGATGTATGGCAGGAGAAGAAGTGCTTGGTAATCCGGCGGAAAATCTAAATATCGGAATCGTAAATTTTGATAAGAGTACGGAGAACGGGCAGCTTCGTGAAAAGGGATTCCGGGATACGGTTCTTAATGATGACCGGGCAAATATTACGGCGTCCATCAATGTGAAGTCTACGATCACCGACGCAAGAGAGGGCACCGAGAGGATGTTGCTTGACAATCCGCAGATCAATGTGATCGTGACATTTAATGAATGGACAACACTTGGAGTCGGGGATGCGGTAGAAGCACTTGGCGCCGGAGAGCGGACTTGTAAATCTGCTGGATGATTTTTAATTCGTCTGGATGACCCAATGTTATTACTTTTTGACCGTCAAAATAATACACTGCACCTTTTCCCTCTACTGTAAATAAACATTTCATCTCTTCTTCTCCTTCCTGTTCGATTCCTGTATTCTGGTTATTTTTTTGTTCGCTGCATGCAGACGCTCTACTGTCGATTGCCTTTGCAATCGGCTCCGCAATTCCTTTTGTGCCTAAACTACGATACCGTGCTACATCATCTGTGCCGGTGCAAAATAATGTCTCTACGATCATGCCAGGCATATTAGATGCATTCAGATCATGGTATCCCGAACTGTACTTTACACCACGGTTAGTAAATCCTTTTCCTGCAAAATTATTACAGATGTTGCTTGCGATCGTGTTCATGGTCTGGTTAGATGCATCATATAACCACACCTCTGTGCCCCCTGCTGATGCCGCTCCTGCGGCGTTCATGTGCAGAGTGACATAGATATCGCATCCTGCTCCATTCGCCTTATTTGTGCCGTCAGACAACTCACCAGACACATTCGATGCGTTGGAATTACAATCAATCACAGTATGTCCGACTGCCTGTAGCATCGGTACAAGTTCGTTGTAGATCTTCCGCACTTCCGCCTGTTCATCGATCAGACCTATTGCACCTTTACAATTTGGGGAATGCCCTCCCCTTAAGCCAATTTTCATTCTTTCTCTTCCTCCTGTTCTTCCGTTTCAAATGCTTTTTCCAGTTCTTCCGCTGTTATTCTTCCGAATTCGTTCTGTTCTCTCATGTTCTCACCTCCTGTTGTGCAATAAAAGAGAGCCTGTTTCCAAGCCCTCTTGATAATATTTTTTCATTTTTCATTGATCCACTTTTTATACTCTTCCCAATCTTTCTTATTGAGTATAATTTCAGAATAATAAAAATCCTTATTCCGTATGATAGCCCAAATTTTCTTTAACTTTTTAATAAATCCCGCCTGCTCCTTATACCAGTTTCCGCTTAAATAAGTCATAAAACAATAATCTTCTTCATCTTTTTCTATTTTGATCATAAGCCCATCATCACATCCACATTTACAAGAAATAATCATTTCGGAATTATCTGACGCTTTTAATACTGCCATGCAAACCACCCACTTTCACTTTTTTCTTGAATAACCTTGTTAAAAATGGTATATTATATTCAAAGGAACAACCGCCCACAAGGGGTTGACCTCATAGCATTAGTGACAAATCATAGAATTGCCACCCTCGGCACTCGGTCAAAGTTTAGAGGGTGGTTTTTCTATGCTCAAAACATTATCTGATAAACGTAAATACGAATGTCAGCAATGCCAGAATGAACATTCCAAATGCCATAAGATCTTTAAAATCAAACGGTTTCTTGTCCATCAGCACCACCCCATTCTATGTAGAATAGAGGTCAGCCACCCTGTAACACGGTTGTTCTGTTTTTTATCATACCATGCTTTTCTTCATGGTTCAATCTATTTTATTCTTCCTTATGCATCTGCTTAATTGCCTGATTCACATATGTACTCAGACCAGCCACTAAAATCCCCTGTACGATTGCTGTAAATACCGCCATTGCAATCTCCTGTCCGGTACTGATCGGGCAAGATGCAATCACCCACACTGCACACAATACAATGCCAATACCGCCTAAAATAAGTGGGATGTACTTATCCTTTACTGTCTGAGACTGTTTTAATCCCATTCCAATAAAATACAGTACTACTGCTACAACAATCAGTTCCGGTTTTACATAATTCATGGTCTGTTCCATCATTACTCACCTTTCCTTTCCAAATCTTCAGAGAAATGGAATAGAGGGCTTTAATTTTCCTCTTGCATGAAAGATACAGCAAACAAAAAGCCCAATCAAGAGTGCAAAGCACCACCAATGGTGGTAAGGCTCTTTACAGGGTTCTTTCTTTTCTGTGGTGGGTAATCAAGCGAAAAATGAAGAAGTGTTTTGTCATGCTTTATATTTTTATCCCGACTTTGATAATTCAGATTGTGAAAATGATTAAATACAGAAAAGCTAAATAACACGATTTATATTAGCATCACTTTAATGATAAATTAGTTAGAGTGGTGCCTTATTTTTTTCTCTGTACAATCACTTAAATAGGTGCTATAGTAATGGGTAGATAGTATTCGAACAGAAACTATACCACATATTTTTTATTTTTAAACCATGAGGATTATATCAGTTTGAACGAGACCTCATCCATGCAGATTTTCATGATTGTCACTTCCCAGAAAGGAGTGATCGATATGAGAGCAGGATTTATCGGAGCGGGGAAAGTAGGATTTTCCCTTGGAAAATACCTGAAGGAAAACGGCGTAGAGATTACGGGTTACTTCAGCAAATCACCGGAATCAGCTAAATCAGCAGCAGATTTTACTAACACAAAACTATATAAGAGTATAGAGAATATCTTAAGTGACAGTGATACCCTGTTTATTACTGTGCCTGATGGACAGATAAGCAAAGTATGGGATTATATGAAGAATCTGGATATTAAAAATAAAAATATTTGTCATTGCAGCGGTTCGATTTCATCAACCGTTTTTTTTGATGGTGAAAACCTCGGTGCAAATATCTATTCGGTACATCCCCTATATGCAATAAGTGATAAGTGCGAATCATGGAAACACTTGAATAAGGCTTATTTTACTGTGGAGGGTTCGGCAGAGAATCTAGATGAGATTAAGAGTATCTTTGAGCGAGCAGGAAATAAGGTAATCGCAATGGGAGCGGAAAATAAATCTCTTTACCACTGCGGTGCAGTAGTTGTAAGCAATCTCGTAAACGGACTTTTTCAAGTGGGGGCTGAAATGCTTGTAAAATGCGGCTTTGATAAAAAAGATGCAAAGAAAGCCTTAGTGCCTTTGTTTACTGGAAATGCCGACACATTGGCAGAAAAAGGGGTTGCGGCTGCCCTCACAGGTCCTGTTGAGCGAAATGATTTGTCGACTATCACAAAACACATTGAAGCTATTAAGGCAGCATGGATAAACGAGTCTGAGGAAAAGGTGGGATATGAGATGATATATCTTTTGCTTTCAGAAAAGCTTCTCAGTATTGCACAGGAAAAACATTTAGACAGTGACTATTTGAAGATGACGGAGGTAATTAAAAATGAAAAACACAGTATCCACTTTTAAAGAACAGAAGGTTAAGGGCGATAAGATTACAATGCTGACAGCCTATGACTATTCGACAGCTAAATTGATGGATCAGTCAGGTATTAACGGTATTCTCGTTGGAGATTCTCTTGGCATGGTTATGCTCGGATACGAAAATACTTTGCCGGTAACAATGGAAGATATGATTCACCATACAAGAGCAGTTACAAGAGGTGCCAAAGATGCCTTAGTAGTTGGAGATATGCCGTTTATGTCATATCAAGTTTCAGTTGAAGAGGCCATGTATAACGCAGGAAGACTTATGAAAGAAGGAAGATGTCAAGCAGTAAAGCTAGAAGGTGGAGCCTCTGTTTGTCCACAGATTAAAGCTATTACAGCTGCTTCAATTCCTGTTATGGCACATATTGGACTTACACCTCAGTCAGTGAACGTTTTTGGAGGCTTTAAAGTTCAGGGAAAAAGTGAAGAGGGAGCAAAGAAACTCATTGAAGAGGCAAAAGCTGTTGAAGAAGCAGGAGCATTTGCGATTGTTTTGGAATGCGTACCTGCAAAATTAGCGGAAATTATTTCTGAAAGCATTAATATTCCTACAATAGGAATAGGTGCAGGATCTGGCTGCGATGGACAGATTCTCGTTTATCAGGACATGCTTGGAATGGTCTCTGACTTTACACCTAAATTCGTAAAACAATTCGCAAAGGTAGGAGATGTAATGAAAGAAGCCTTTGCTGCATATATAGAAGAAACTAAACAGGGAAGCTTTCCAGCACCTGAACACACATTTAAAATTTCAGAAGATGTAATTAACAAGTTATATTAGGAGATAGAACGATGAAAATAGTAAAAACCGTAGATGAAGTGAGAGTTATAGTCAAAGAATGGAAGAAAGAAGGTCTTACAGTAGGTCTTGTTCCTACTATGGGATTTTTGCACGAAGGACATAAGAGTTTAATTACAAGGGCTGTTTCAGAAAACGATAGAGTTGTTGTCAGTGATTTTGTAAATCCGACTCAATTTGGAGTAGGGGAAGATTTGGAAAGCTATCCGAGGGATTTGGAAAGGGATACTATGCTATGTGAGGAGGCAGGTGCTAATTTAATATTTAATCCTGAGCCGGAAAATATGTATTTTGACGATTTTTCAACATATGTAAACATAGAAAGTCTTTCAGAGGAACTTTGTGGAAAATCACGACCAATACATTTCAGGGGTGTAGGCACAGTAGTATCTAAACTTTTTAATATTGTAAATCCCGACAGAGCTTACTTTGGTCAAAAGGATGCACAGCAGCTTGCGATTATAAAAAGAATGGTTAGAGATTTGAACTTTGATATCGAAATTGTGGGCTGCCCTATAGTTAGAGAAGAGGATGGTCTTGCAAAGAGTTCAAGAAATACATATCTAAGCAAAGATGAGAGAAAGGCGGCACTAATTTTAAGCAAAGCAGTTAAGCTCGGAGAAGATATGGCAAAAGCAGGAGAAAAAGATACAGATAAAATTGTATCAGAAATGATTAAGCTTATTGAAACTGAGCCTATGGCGAAAATAGATTATGTTCAGGCTGTAGACGCTGTTTCAGTTAAACCGGTCAAGGAGATGACAGCACCAGTACTAGTTGCCATGGCAGTTTATATCGGCAAAACCAGATTGATTGACAACTTTATTTACGAAGGTTAAACGGGGGTTAAATATGACATTTGAAATGTTAAAGGGGAAGATACACAGAGCTACAGTAGTTCAAGCAGAACTTGATTATGTAGGAAGCATCACTGTAGACGAAGACTTACTTGACAGTGCCGGAATTTTGGAGTATGAAAAGGTAAGTATCGTAGATATAAATAATGGGAACAGATTTGAGACATACACAATTGCAGGAGAAAGAGGCAGCGGAATGATATGTCTCAATGGAGCTGCTGCAAGATGTGTTCAGACAGGTGATAAGATAATCATAATGTGCTATGCACAGATGACTCCAGAAGAGGTAAAGAAAAATCCACCTAAAGTAGTATTTGTAGATGAGGATAACAAAATATCAAGAGTCGCAAGATACGAAAAACATGGTAAGCTATAAGACATGTAATTTGCAAATAAAAAAGGGCATTTCGGTAATTAAAAAATGTAAAAGGTGAAGAATATGTCATCTGCCCTCGTTGTGAGCAAGAAGTTTATAAAGAAGTAATAATTTATCCATTTTGTAACTTTGGCATAATGGCATGGCTTGAAGGAGAAAATGATGAAAATAGCAAACCAGTGAAAGATAAATCTAAGTAAAATCTCAGCTTAACAATTTAATATCTATATTTACAAAGCAGTTGGTCTTATGATTGACTGCTTTTAAAAAAGACACCGTTTAGGTGTGAGGTCTTTTTAGTGTTATTTATAGTCATATCAAGGCTCGTTTAATTATGGTAAATTCGTGGTAAAATGAGTGCTTTTCTATACTTCAAAATATTTGAAAGTATAGTGTTTATACGGATAATCAAAAATTAGATATAAAATTTTACAAAATTGTTTGTTCAGATTCAATTTCAATCCCTTTCTCATCTGTAAAGAAAGCTTTGAATGTAAATACTTTTTCTCCATTATTCACAAAAATTTCTGCTGTAGACTGATCTAAAAACACCTGGATATTTTCAAGCTCAGAAATCTCCACTTGTACTTCATCATATCCTTTCATATTCCAATGTTTTCTTTGAATAAGCAAATTGTTATTATCAAAATAAATTTTCAATACATTCCCAAAATTAAAAGAAATTTTTTGACTGGATAACTGCTCTGCCAGTAATTCCACGCTCCATGTTTCCTGATCAATGAAAGTGTATCCTTCTGCTTCGATCACCCGCTCATGTCTTCTGATACGCTCGAATTCCTTAACCGGCCTCTGATGAAGTTTTCCATTCTGTATAAACAACTCTCTTGGAATTGTCAGTGCATGCAGCCACCCCTCTTCTACCGTAGGCTGACTCATCTGATACTCCAACTCACCTGCACCAAGCCATCCAATTAAAATGCATCGTCCTGATTCATCTGCAAAACTCTGTGGCGCATAGAAATCTAATCCTTCATCCAGCAAATTCCCCTCATCCTGTAATTGAAATTTTGCTTCAGCGTAGTCCATCCTTCCACTAAAAACGATTCCTTTACACCCGGTTTCTTTCTGACAACTGACTACCAGAAATTGTTGTTCTATATCCATTACATCAGGACATTCGCACATATACCCCCAGTCCATCGAAGTATCCAGCAGATTTCCCCGGTAATCCCATTTTTTCAGGTCATTCGACTCAAATATTGCCACATTGCCTTTCAATTCTTTTGTCTGTGCTCCTACAACCATCCACCATCTGTCATTTTTCTTCCATACTTTCGGATCACGAAAATGTGCTGTGTATCCATCTGGCAGATAAATCAAGGGGCCCTTTTTCCGGAAAGACTTCCCATCGTCAGATACAGCAACACACTGATATGTTTCTCTCCCTCCTTCAGCATCTCTTACATTACCTGTATAGAACAAAAAGTATGCATCTTCTGTTGCAATACCCGATCCTGAATAGCAACCATTCTTTTCATACCACTCCTTGGGTTGTAATGTGCTTCCCTCATCCGTCCAATGCACCAGGTCGTCTGAAATACAATGTCTCCATTGCTTATTACCCTGTGGAACAACATCCGGCAGCCACTGGTAAAACACATGATACTTTCCACGAAATTGTGTCAGACCGTTTGGATCATTCAAAAAACCGTGTTCTGGTGAAATATGATACCTGGGTCTCATCCTTACTCTCCTTCCTCTTTGTGATGCCCTCATTCTACACCAACTTGCAAATTTTAAAAATTCTTTTTTTCGCCAGTTTGCTGTGCAAAAATGTAACCACTTAACCTTACATTTATTATTGCATAAATTAAGTAAAACTCTTAAACTGCATTTTATAACAAATTTATTGCTACTGATAGAAGGGATAACAAGAATGAGTCAAAATTATTTAAATATTGATAGATTTATCTATGGCGGTGATTATAATCCAGAACAATGGTTGGATAGACCCGATATTTTCAAACAGGATTTACTTCTTATGAAAAAAGCACACATAAATACGGTAACACTTGGCGTTTTCTCTTGGTCTACCTTAGAACCAATAAAGGATTGCTTTAATTTCAACTGGCTGATTGACATAATTGATAAACTCTACGACAATGGCATTCAAGTCATACTTGCCCCCCCTCTGGATCCCGTCCTCGCTGGTTGGCTGAAACATACCCCGAAGTTCTCCGTGTTCGTGAAGACCGTACCCGTCAACTATATGGAGAGCGACATAATCATTGCTACACTTCACCGGCTTACAGAGAACGGGTTCGAATCATCAACCAGAAGTTGGCTGAAACATTTAAAAATCATCCGGGAGTGATTTTATGGCATATTTCCAATGAATACAGAGATGAATGTCACTGTCCATTATGTCAGGAAGCTTTTCGCAATTGGCTGAGAAACAAATATAAAGATATCGGCAGCCTGAATCAAGCATGGTGGACAACCTTTTGGAGTCACACCTATAATTCATTCAATCAAGTTGAAAGTCCCTCTTCAATAGGAGACCATGGGTTACACGGCCTCAATCTTGATTGGAAACGATTTGTAACAGATCAGACAATTGATTTTATGTGCGAAGAGATACATTCTCTACGAGATGCCGGTGCAACTCAGCCCGTTACAACTAATTTTATGAATGATTATAAAGGCTTAAACTACTACAATATGGCAAAACACATTGATTATGTATCTTGGGACAGCTATCCTGCATGGAATAAAGAAGAGGAAATTTGTACAGCATACGATACAGCAATGCAGCATGATCTCATGCGTAGTATGAAACAGAAACCATTCCTTTTGATGGAATCCTGCCCTTCCAGTCCAAACTGGCAAACAGTAAGTAAACTCAAAAAACCTGGATTGTTACAATCTGCTTCTCTACAAGCAATTGCACACGGTTCGGATAGTGTACAATATTTCCAAATCAGACAGAGTCGAGGAGGTTTCGAAAAATTCCATGGGGCGGTCATTGATCACTATGGAGGATCTGATACACGCGTTTTCAACGAGGTAACTGAAACCGGTGCATCCCTCATAGAGTTAAAACAAGTTATTGGAAGCAAAGTAGATTCATCTGCTGCCATCATTTATGACATGGAAAACAGATGGGCTATGGAAGACGCGAAAGGACCACGAAATGAAGGGCTTTTCTACCATGAAAGTGTCTTAAAATCCTATCAGACGCTTCGAAAAGCTGCCCTCAATATAGATATCATTAACATGGAGCAATCCCTTGATTCTTATAAACTCGTGGTTGCACCAATGTTATATATATTTCGAGCTGGCATCGAAATAAAGTTACGTACTTTCGTTGAAAATGGCGGGATACTAATCATGACATACTGGAGTGGAATCGTAAATGAAACTGATCTGTGCTACCTCGAGGGAACTCCACATGGCTTGCTCGATGTATTGGGACTTAGAAGTAAAGAAATTGACGGACTCTATGAATGGGAAGAGAATTTACTCATTCCAGTCACTGAAAATTCTTTGCAGCTGAATACGTCCTATAAATGTAAAAATCTTTGCGATTTAATTCAACTCGACGGTGCCACACCACTCATGAATTACGGAAAGGATTTTTATCAAGGCACACCTGCACTGACAGTAAATCAGTATGGTAAGGGATATGCTTACTACATCTGTGCCGACGCTGAAGAACTTTTTTACCATGATTTTTATGCCAAAATTTTAGCTAAACATCATATTCATTCTATTCTAAATACAATTCCTGATGGGATTGAGGTAACAAGTCGGACAGATGATGAATACGAATATATCTTTATACAAAATTTTTCATACCGCAATATCGACATAGTACTGCCAAAAAAGGGGGATATCATCTACGGAAATAAGAACGGTAATATTCGCCAATATGAAACCATTGTTTTTCGGAAAAAACTTTTTTAAAAACTCCTGCAAGATATTTCTGAATGATTAAGAATTTTCTCGTAAGATAGCAGTTGTTATCTATCTTTTTCTTTTTATAGAAAAATTACAGGGGCAAAGCGACTCGCATGAGTCATACTTGCCCCTGTTTAGAACTATCTACTTTCTAGCATGTACCATTTTCTTCACAATTAAAACAATCCTTTTAATGCCGGATAGTATTTTTTGAATTTTCGGTAGCATTTTTCATATTTTTCCACAAGCTCTGTGTCCGGCTCCACAGTTTCCACCACATGGACCAGTTTATCCACAGCACTTTCCACATTTTCAAACTCTCCACATCCGACTGCTGCCAGAATCGCAGCACCGTATCCGGGTCCTTCCTCACTTTCGATCACATCAACTTTCAGATTCATCACATTTGCAATAATCTTTTTCCAGAGCGGACTCTTTGCTCCGCCTCCGCATATTTTCGTGCGTTCAATCTGAATTCCAAGATTTCTCGCCACTTCCAGAGAATCGCGAAGTCCGAATGCAACGCCTTCAAGTACTGCCTGCGTCATCTCTTCACGTGTAGTATCCATGGACATCCCGATAAATGCAGCTCTTGCAGACGGATCATTATGCGGGGATCTCTCTCCCATCAGATAAGGCAGATAGAACAA
>OIJJ01000326.1_pt1 | contig 11058 bp, 7 predicted proteins | sample 1583451 | NCBI WGS metagenome assembly OIJJ01 (sample SAMN02674698, study PRJEB24791) | human gut metagenome, SKBSTL036 | isolation source: stool | host: Homo sapiens | place: USA | reverse complement strand
AGCGCCACCTTGCCAAGGTGGAGGTAGCGAGTTCGAGCCTCGTCGGCCGCTCCAACATGAAGCCATCGTTTGTGCAGAGATGCACGACGATGGCTTTTTTCAACAGAAACTGCATCAAATGTTGACAATGCAGTGTGCTGAGCCGTATACTGAGACTATCGTGCAACAAACAGAGGCGGGCTGACCGCCTGCGGGAGTTCGGCCCGCGGGCGTTGGCTCGCCTCTGTGCTATGGGAAAGGGAGGGAAAACCAGTGATATTCGGCAAGTACATCAACCGCTATTATCTGCGCCACGCGCCCGCGCTGCTACTGGGCATCCTTGCGCTGCTGATGGTGGACTATATCCAGCTGCTTGTGCCGCAGCTCTATCGTCTGGTCATCAACGGCGTCAACCTTGGACAGGTGGTGGTGAGGGGCGAGACGATGCCTTTCACGAAAGAGGTGCTGTTCCAGCACATCTGCCTGCCCATGATATGGATCGTGCTGTTCATGGTGGTGGGGCGCTTTTTGTGGCGCATCTGCTTCTTCGGCACCAGCATCCGGGTGCAGGCGGATCTGCGGGAGAAGATGTTCGACCACAGCCGCCGTCTGTCCCAGCAGTACTATCAGGTGAACAAGGTCGGCAACCTCATGAGCCTCTACACCAACGACCTCGACACCATCCAGGAGTGCTTCGGCGACGGCATCCTGATGTTCTTTGACGCATTGGTGCTGGGTCTGCTGGCCCTCTACCGGATGTGGTGCATGGACAGACGCATGACCATGCTGGCCCTCATCCCGGCAGCGTTCATGTTTGCCATCGGCACCGTGATGGGCAAGACCATGACCAAAACGTGGGAGAAGCGCCAGCAGGCGTTCTCTGACCTGTCCGACTTTGCGCAGGAGAACTTCTCCGGCATCGCGGTCATCAAGGCGTTTGTCAAGGAGCTCAAAGAGCTCATCGCTTTCCGCAAACTCAACAAAGACAACGAAGAGGTCAACGTGGAGTATACCCGCATCTCGGTATTGCTCGAAGTAATGGTGACCTTCTTCGTGGAGTCGGTCATCTGCGTCATCCTCGGCTACGGCGGCTATCTCGTCTACAAGGGAAATTTCAATGCGGGCCAGCTGGTGGAGTACATCGGCTATTTCGAGGCGATCGTCTGGCCCATCATGGCGATCTCAATGCTCATCGAAAAGACCTCCCGCGGCAAAGCCTCCCTCAACCGCATCACCGAGCTGCTGGATGCACCCATTGATGTGGCCGACCGCGCCGGTGTGCCGGACCTCGAAAACCCCAAGGGCGGCATTGAGTTCCGCAATCTGACCTTCCGCTACCCGGACGGCGAGTTCGATGTGCTGAAAAACATCTCCTTCACGATCCAGCCCGGCGAGAGCGTGGGCATCGTGGGCAAGACCGGCGCAGGCAAGACGGCGCTGGTCGATTTGCTCCTGCGCACTTATAACGTCCCCGACGGCACCCTTTTCGTGGACGGGAAGGACGTCAACGGCGTCTCCATCCACTCGGTGCGACAGGCATGTGCCTATGTCCCGCAGGAGAACTTCCTCTTCTCGGATACCATCGCCCACAACATCGCCTTTGGCGTGGACGATGCTACCCCCGAGGACATTGAACGGGCAGCCAGCCTTGCTGACGTCCGGGATAACATTGTGGACTTCAAGGATGGCTACGAGACTGTCCTGGGCGAGCGCGGCGTCACCGTTTCGGGCGGTCAGAAGCAGCGCATCTCCATCGCCCGCGCCCTGCTGAAAGATGCGCCCATCCTGATCCTCGACGACTCGGTTTCGGCGGTGGATACCAAGACGGAAAAAATCATCCTCGATAACCTCAAGCAGAGCCGTGCAGGCAAGACCACTCTGCTCATCGCGCACCGCATCTCGACGGTGGAGGGACTGGACAAGATCATCTTCCTCGAGGATGGCAGAGTGGAGGCCGTCGGCCCCCACGACCAGCTCTATGCATCCTGCCCGGAGTACCGCAAGATGGTCGATCTGCAGAAGCTTGAAGACGAAGTGGGAGGTGGCAACGCATGATGAGTCTGAATCCGCTTCTTCTCGTGGGCGGCGTCATCGGCACCGTGTCGGTGCTGCTGCTCATCGCCTACGCCTGCGTCAAAGACAAGAAAACGGCTATGGGCTTCGAGCGCAGCATGGCCGACGGCGAGATCCTGCGCCGCCTCTTCGGCTACGCCAAGCCCTACCTCAGGCAGTTCGTCGTCGTGGGCTTTCTCGTCCTCTTCTCCATCTCCTACGACATCGCGTCGCCCCTCATCGTGGGCTACATCGAAGAGCTTGTGGTGGGCGATTTCGAACTGAAAAGCCTCTATGTCAGTGTGGCCGTGTACGCGGGTGTGCTGGTCTTCTCGATGGCCAGCACCTATTTGCAGGCCGTCATTCTGCAGCGTGTGGGCCAGCGCATCATCTCCGATTTGCGTGAAGACCTTTTCAACCACATTGAAAGCCTCTCCCACGGCCAGCTGAACGACATCCCGGTGGGCAAGCTCGTCACCCGCGTGACCAACGACACCAACGCCATCTCGATGATGTTCACAAACCTCTTCGTCAACCTCACCAAGAACGCCTTCGTCATTCTGGGCATTCTGGTGACGATGCTCTTCCTGAACTACGAGCTGACCCTGATGGTGCTTTGCTTCGTACCCTTCATCCTCCTGTTCACGGTCATCTTCCGCAAGTTCTCCCGCCGCGCCTACCGCAAGGTCAAGGACGCGACCACCGACATCAACACCTACCTCTCCGAGAATCTCTCCGGCATCAAGGTCACCCAGATCTTTGGCCGCGAGGACGAGAAGATGGAGGAGTTCCGCCAGAAGAGCCAGACCCTCGCCAAGGCCACGCAGGAGCAGATCTTCGTCTTCGGCGTCTTCCGTCCGCTGGTGTATATGCTGTATATCAGCTCGATCCTCTGCCTGTTCTATCTCGGCGGCATGGGCCATCTGAACCATGTCACCTTCCTCGGGCAGACCATTTCCAGCGGCACCATCGTCACCTTTTATATGTATATCTCCAAGTTCTTCACCCCCATCCAGAACCTCGCCGAGCAGTTCAACTGGCTGCAGTCGGCGCTGGCGTCGTCGGAGAAGGTCTTCTCCATCATGGACATCCAGCCCCAGATGGTGGACGCCCCCGATGCCGTTGAGCTGGACGAGGTGAAGGGCGACATCGAGTTCCGGGACGTCTGGTTCAGCTACATCCCCGGCGAGTGGGTGCTGCAGGGCGTTTCCTTCCATGTGGAGCCCCGCCAGACCGTGGCCTTCGTCGGCTCCACCGGCTCGGGCAAGAGCACCATCCTCTCCCTCATCTGCCGCAACTATGAGTTCCAGAAGGGCGAAATTTTGATCGACGGCATCGACATCCGCAAAATCAAGATCTCCTCCCTCCGCCGTCACTTCGGCCAGATGCTGCAGGACGTCTTCCTCTTCTCGGGTACCATCCGCAGCAACATCGTCCTGCGGGAGGAGAACATTCCGGACGAAGAGATCATGAAGGTCTGCCGGTATGTCAATGCCGACCACTTCATCAACAAGCTCGAGCACGGTCTCAACGAAGAAGTCCGGGAGCGCGGCAATAACTTCTCGGCGGGCCAGCGCCAGCTGCTCAGCTTTGCCCGCACCATCCTGCATAAGCCCAGCGTCATGATTCTGGACGAGGCCACCGCCAACATCGACACCGAGACGGAGCTTCTGATTCAGGATTCGCTGGAAAAGATGCGCAGCGTCGGCACGATGCTCATCGTGGCACACCGCCTCTCCACCATCCAGCACGCAGATAACATCATCGTGCTGTCGCGCGGCAAGATCTTGGAGCAGGGAACTCACCAGCAGCTTCTCGCCGCACATGGCCGATATTATCAGCTGTACACGCTGCAATACCACAAAGAACAAATGGATAAACAGTAAAGCAAAAGCAGGTGCATCCAGCGGATGCACCTGCTTTTTTGCATAGGCTCAATATTGATACGGCACGATGTCCGGCTGATCGGGGCGGTGCTCGCCGATGACTTTTTCCATCCAGATCATGTCGTACCAGCGCCCGAACTTATAGCCGCAGTTGTGGAAGGTACCGGCCAGTGTGAAGCCCAGATGTTCGTGGAACTGGGCGCTGTTTTTGGTGAGGTATTCGTCCTCCACCTGCGGGTAGCCGATGCAGGCGTAGAGGTTGAGGGCACCCATGGCCTTGAGCCGGTCGGCCAGCGCCTCATAGAGGGCGCGGCCCAGTCCGCCGCGCCTGGCGTCGTGGTCGAGGTAGATGGTCAGCTCTGCGGCCCAGTCGTAGGCGGCACGTCCCACAAAAGCGTGGGCATAGGCGTAGCCCTCGATGCGGCCATCCCGCTCGATGACGAGGTAGGGGTATTTTTTCATGATGTCCCGCATCCGGCCCTCGAACTCGGCAAGCGACGGCACATCGTACTCGAAAGTGATGACCGTGTGTTCGACGTAGTAGGCGTAGATTTCCAGAATGCGGGGTGCGTCGGCCAATGTGGCGTTGCGGATGGTAATATCAGACATGGTTTTCAACTCCTGTGACCCTGGAAAGCAGGGCACTATTGTTTCCGAAAAGAAAAACTTTGCTCAGTCAGGGTGGGCCTGACCGGCTTGCCAAGGGCTCCCCCTCTGGGGGAGCTGTCGCGTCAGCGACTGAGAGGGCTATAAAGAGAGGACATACACTATGAAAACTCAGGCCTTAAAAGGGATGCGCGACCTTCTGCCCAACGAGCAGACCCTGCGCGACTACATTCAGGGCAAAATTCTCGAGACTTACCGCGCATCCGGCTTCGAGCGCATCTCCACCCCCATGCTGGAGGATATGGAGAACCTCGACAAGTCCGACGGCGGCGACAACCTGAACCTCATCTTCAAGGTGCTCAAGCGCGGCGACAAGCTCACCGCCGCCCTGAACTCCGGCGACCCGAAAGAGCTCTCCGACATGGGCCTGCGCTATGATCTGACCCTGCCCCTGAGCCGCTTCTACGCCGCCAACAAGGACAAGCTCCCCCACCCCTTCAAGGTCATCCAGACCGACCGCGTCTTCCGCGCCGAGCGCCCCCAGAAGGGCCGTCTGCGCGAGTTCGTCCAGTGCGACATCGACATTCTGGGCGACGAGAGCCCCAACGCCGAGGTCGAGCTCATCGACGTGACCACCCGCGCCCTGCTGGGCATCGGCTTCGACGGCTTCACCGTCAACATCAACGACCGCCGCATCCTCCGCGGGATGCTGGAGAGCATGGGCTTTGCCGCCGACACGCTGGATTCCGTCTGCATCACCTTCGACAAGATGGATAAGATCGGTGCCGACGGCGTGAAGGCCGAGCTTCTCGAGAAGCAGCTGCCCGAGAGCGCGGTCAACGCACTGGCCGACTTCATCGCCGCCGGTGAGGTGACGCTGGACGCTGTGGCCGCCCGCTGCGCAGACCCCGCCATCGCCGACGACCTCAAGTACGTCCTCGCTGCTGCCAACGCCATGGCCGCAGGCCGCTATCAGGTGGCCTACTGCCCCAGCCTCGTGCGCGGTCAGGGCTACTACACCGGCATGGTGTTTGAGATCACCTGCCCGCAGTTCAGCGGCGCAGTCGCCGGCGGCGGCCGCTATGACAACATGGTGGGCAAGTTCCTCGGCACTCAGGTGCCGGCAGTCGGCTTCTCCATCGGCTTCGAGCGCGTCTGCGGCATCCTGCTCGAGCAGGGCTATCAGATCCCCGGCGCAAAGCAGAAGATCGCACTGCTCTACGGCAAGGACGCCGACTTCACCGCCGTCCTGAGCAAGGCCGCTGCCCTGCGCGATACCTACAACGTCACCGTCCTGCCTCAGGGCAAGAAGCTCGGCAAGCAGCTGGGCCAGCTGGAAGCCGCAGGCTTTGCCGGTGCCGCCTTCATGGACAAGGACGAGGTAAAGGTCTTTGCCGCTCAGTAAGGGCTGAACAAACCAAAAGCACTGCACTCCCCAAAAGCGGGCGGGTGCAGTGCTTTTTTGCGTTTATGGCTATCGGGTCAGCCGGTTTTTTTGGCGTTGGGGTACACCCGCTCCATCCGGGCGTTATCAAAGTGCTCGTCGAGGAAGACGTCCAGCCGGTTTGCCGGGGCGAGGCCGCTGGTGCGGGCGTCGTACCGGGCCAGCGCCAGTGCCGAAAGCCCCATGTTCACGGCCATGAACACCGTCAGCACCACGGTCATCCAGGGCAGGATGTGCTTTTTCAGGTTTGCCATCAGCTTTGCGACGAGGGGGTAGCCGTACCGGATCCAGACCACCGCCGCGATGCCCCAGAAGAAGCAGTAGAGCAGGTTGACACGGCCTCCCAGATTGAACTTGAAGCCGCTGTAGTCCCAGAAGATGACGCCGAACAGCAGCTCACCCACGGCGCTGCAGATATACTCATACGCGCCGCCCATCACGAAGCCGAACAGGAAGATGGAGCGGTCGCTCCGCTCCTCGCTGCCCCGCAGCAGGACCGCCGCCATGACCAGCGCCAGACCCCACACCACGCTGAAGGGTCCCCACACGAGGCTCGAGCGGCTCATCCAGACGCCCGCCGTCACCCGGCAGAACAGCGTCTCCACCACGTCGCCGAGGAAAGCCCCGATGACGAAGAGCCAGACGAGGTCACCGAAGCTCAGAGCCTTTTCTTTCTGAGCAGTCGGCTCGGGCTGGACGACGGTCGGGTAAGCCCGCTGGATACGCTTTTCCACATGGGCGATGAGCCGCTGACGCAGCTTGTCCGAGTGCTTTTCCAGCTCGAGGTTGAGCTGTTCCAGCCTCGGATGGCTGGCGGCGTACCGGTTGACGGCCAGCGCTGCGCCCAGCTGGTCGAGGACGGCCAGCGTCATCGCCGCCCAGACGCCGATATGCAGCAGCCAGCCCGGCAGCAGGGCGCAGAGCCGCAGCAGCAGGACGTTGCCCCACAGCACGCTTGCCATGCCCAGCAGGCCCCAGAGCACCGAGTACTGCAGGCAGACGTAGCCGTCCAGATTGAACTTTTTATCCGAGTAGTCCCACCAGCGGCGGCGGTGCATCCTCTCGAGCAGCTTGGCCGTCACCCACTCCACCACGGTGGCGTTGGCCGCACAGCCGAGGAAGAGGGCCACCGGCGTCGAGCGCAGGTCGGCAAAGCCCACCGCCATCAGCACAGCCGCCGTGCCGTAGACGAAGCAGAACGGGCCGGACGCCACGCCGCGGTTGACGAAGGCGCGGCCCTTGATGGTCGCCACCACCGTCTCGGCTACCCAGCCGAGGAACGAGTAGACCAGATAGAGGACGCAGAGGGTATAAAAATTCAGCTCCATTGCCTGTTTCCTTTCCCATATAAACGGTTATAGGGCTATTGTATGCAGTTTTGGCCGCGTCCGCGCTGACGAAGAGGTCGGACTGCGGAGAACTTCTCTGAGACCCGCGCGTTATCTGATAAAGTTCCAAAATAGCATCGGCACAACGTCCAAAATCAAACTTTATCAAGGTGATAAACTTCGGGTGAGCTGATAAAGTTCGAACTTTATCAATAGGGGGAACTTTATCAAGTTGATAAAGTTCATTTTACAACGTAAGTATGTCTTTAATTTGAAACTTTATCACATAATCTACCTCAGTAGAGCGTATCACTTCATCAGCCCCATCGTCCATGCCCGGACCAGCAGGCCCAGCAGGACGACGGCCAGCAGCACCACGGTGAGAGCGCGGCTCTGGGTGCGCTGACGCTTCCTGCGGCGGGCCGTGGTCTGCATATTCTGGCGGCTGCGGCTGTTCCGGCCAGAGGTATTCCGGCTTCGGCCTGATGTTCCCTTCGAGGCCGTGCGGCTCCCGCCGCTCTGGCGCTTGCGGGATGTGCTGCCGCTTTTCTGGGACTTCTGGCGGCGGGGCGCTTCGTCCTCAGCCTTCTTCTGAGGCTCGATGGTCTCCGACGCGCCGCAGCGGGACAGAAAGTCCTCCGCCATCCGGTAATACTTCTCGAGGTCGCCGGTAGTCAGGGCCGTTCCCTCATAGCCCGCTTCCAGCTCCTCCACGGCCTCGTTGAACCGGATCGCTGCCTGTGCGGCTGCGGTCCTGTCGGAGGCGTGGGCGGCCTCATTGCGGGCCATCCGCACCGCGTTGCAGGCGCGGCGGGCCGCTGCCGGGTGGGGCGTACTGCCCAGCAGGTCCAGAGGCCGGGCGGCGTCCTTTTCCGGGTCCAGCAGGATGCGCATACAGAGGGTGGTATCCAGCTGCTGCCAGCCGGTGCGGCCATTCAGCTCCGGCAGGCGCTCGTAGTAGTCGGGGCTCTCCTTCTGGCGCTGGGCCAGATGCTTCAGCAGGGCGTCCACGCTGTGAGCGCCGGGCTTTTCCTCCCAGTGCCAGCGCAGCAGCTTCCGGCTGATGTCGTCGCAGGCCGCTTTGATCTCGAACGCGGCCTGCAAAGCTTCGTCAGGCATAATCATCTCTCCTTGTTAAACCTCTCCGTCACGCCTACGGCGTGCCGCAACCCGGCCTTGTCTGCGAAGCAGACTGAGAGGTTATTCCTTAAATTAAAAGCGGAGGAAGCCTCTGCCTCCTCCGCCGTACATCCTATTTTACATCATGAACTGAGAATACACGAAGCCGCACAGGGCGATGCCCGCACACACGATGGCGGTGATGGGCGGCACCCAGCGGATGAGCGTCTCAGCGATGCTGTCGCGGGGGTCTTCCTCTTCGCAGTCGTCCTCCTCGTCCAGCGGCTTTGCCTGCAGGCGGGACGGCGCGGCGGCGGGAGTCGAGGGTACCACACGGGTGCCGTACTTCTCCACCTCTTCGTCCGGCGCAAAGGACTTGGCCGGGCGCACCGGCTCCGGCTGGCGGGGCAGAACGCGGGTCGCCTCCTGCTCCGGGGCGCGGGACACCACGCGGGTCGCGTCCATCTCAGCGGCAGGCGCATAGTCGGGCGCAGGCTCCGCCGCCCGGGGCGGGATGATACGGGTGGCTTCCTCCTGCGCTGCACCCACTATGCGGGTGGGCTCCTCCGCAGGCGCGGCGGGGCGCACCGGCTGGGCCGCAGGCTGCGGCTCCGTCTCCGGCTGGCTCACCGGGGCTTCCGGCTGCAGCAGGGTATTCAGCGCGTTCTGCAAAAGGATGCGGTCACTGCCGCACTCGGAGCAGTAGACGGTGTCCTCTTCCTTCGGGTGGAAGGCACCGCAGGCGCAGTACCAGCCGTTCTCGAAGACCTGGGGCATGAACTTCATGCCGGTGCGGTTCATCCGGGCTTCGAGGGCCTTCTGCATCTCGACGCTCAGGCGGCGGGGGGCCGGCAGGCGCACCCGCTTGATGCTCTCGAGGTGGACGACCTTCCTGCCGCTGTAGACATTGCGCAGGGTGACGTCCACGCTGGTGATGGCCTTCTGGGTGACAAAGACGGCATCGTCCATGCCGAAGCTCTCGCCGGGCTTTGCGGTAAGGTCACGGTACTCGAACTCGTCCTCACAGAGGATGACGCCGTCCACGCCCTTGCACTTGAAGTGGATCTCCAGTGCCGTCAGGGTCACGCGGGAAATGTTCTTAAAGGTCAGACAGACCGCGTGTTCGCCGCTGACTTCGCCCTTGAGCAGCTCCACGCAGACGAACTGCACCGGGCTGCCCGGGGTGTAATAGTTGGCCCGTGTCCGCGCGACCGGTTCAAAATTTTCCTCCACAACACTCTCCCCTTTCTCTTGGTTTACTGGTTGGCTTCGCCTTCATCCGGCGTTTCGGGGGCCGGAGCTTCCTGCGGGGCGGCATCCACTGCCTCAGCAGGTTCGGCAGGCTCCGCAGCCTCTGCGGTCTCAGCCTGTTCCACAGGCTGGACAGCGGGCTGATCCTCGGCGGGCTTTGCGTCGGGGTCCTCACGCTGGGGCAGGGTCTCGCCTGCCATCACGGCGTTGAACTCCTTCTCGTTCAGCTTCTCGCGCTCCATCAGGGCCTGTGCCAGCGCATGGAGCTGGTCGATATGCTCCGTCAGGGTGCGGCGGCAGGTCTCGTAGGCCTCGTCGATGATGTCCCGCATCTCGCTGTCGATCTCAGCAGCGGTGGTCTCGCTGTAGCCCTTGCCCTGGCCGAGGTCGCGGCCCAGGAAGGTCTCCTCCTGAGAGGTGCCGTAGACCACAGGGCCAAGGCGCTCGGAGAAGCCGTACTTGGTGATCATCTGGCGGGCGATGTTCGTCGCCTGCTGCAGGTCGTTGGACGCACCGGTGGAGATGTCGTCCAGGATAAGCTGCTCGGCTACGCGGCCGCCCAGACTGGACACAATATCCTCGAACATCTCGCCCTTTGTGACGTAGCTGCGGTCCTTTTCGGGCAGATACATGGTGTAGCCGCCGGCCTGACCGCGGGGGATGATGGTGATCTCATGCACACGGGGGTGGTGCTTGCAGTAGAAGCCCGCCACAGCGTGGCCCGCCTCGTGGTAGGCGGTGAGCTTTTTCTCTTCGGGGGTGACGACCCGGCTCTTCTTCTCGGGGCCGGCCATGACCTTCATGGAAGCCTCTTCGATGTCCTCCATCGTGATGGCCTTGCGGCTGCGGCGGGCAGCCAGCAGAGCGGCCTCGTTGACGAGGTTCTCGAGGTCAGCGCCCGCAAAGCCTGCGGTGCGCTGTGCGATGACCTTGAGGGAGACATCCGGGGCGAGGGGCTTGTTCTTGGTGTGGACCTTCAGGATCTCCTCGCGGCCCTTGACGTCGGGCAGGCCGACGTAGACCTGACGGTCGAAGCGGCCCGGGCGGAGCAGGGCCTTATCGAGGATGTCGGCACGGTTGGTGGCCGCCATGACGATGACGCCATCGTTGGCCTCGAAGCCGTCCATCTCGACCAGCAGCTGGTTCAGGGTCTGCTCGCGCTCGTCGTGACCGCCGCCGAGACCGGCACCGCGCTGACGGCCCACAGCATCGATCTCATCAATGAAGATGATGCAGGGCATGGTCTTTTTTGCCTTGTCGAAGAGGTCGCGCACACGGGATGCGCCGACGCCGACGTACATCTCGACGAAGTCAGAGCCGGAGATGGAGTAGAACGGCACACCGGCCTCACCGGCGCAGGCGCGGGCCAGCAGGGTCTTGCCGGTACCCGGAG
>OIJJ01000324.1_pt1 | contig 11074 bp, 8 predicted proteins | sample 1583451 | NCBI WGS metagenome assembly OIJJ01 (sample SAMN02674698, study PRJEB24791) | human gut metagenome, SKBSTL036 | isolation source: stool | host: Homo sapiens | place: USA | reverse complement strand
CAGGCTGGTCAGCTCTTCCAGGTCAGCCGGGTCCACGCCGCTCTGCTCGATCTCGGTGATCCGGTCGATCTCATCTCCGAAAAATTCTACTCTCACGGCTGTATCGGAGCTGTTGGCAGGGAAAATTTCCAAGGTATCTCCACGGACACGGAAGGTGCTTCGGTGGAAGTCCATCTCATTTCTGGTGTACTGAATGTCGATCAGTTCCCGGATTACCTCATCCCGGTCTTTGGTCATTCCCGGACGCAGAGAGATCATCATGTCAAAGAATTCCTGAGGGGAACCCAATCCGTAGATACAAGAAACGGAGGAAATGACCACTACGTCTTTCCGCTCTGACATTGCGGCTGTGGCAGAGAGACGGGGTTTGTCAATCTCGTCATTGATGGAGGAATCTTTGGCAATATAGGTGTCTGAAGACGGGACATAAGCCTCCGGCTGATAGTAGTCATAATAGGAGACAAAATATTCCACTGCGTTCTCAGGGAAGAATTCTTTCATCTCACCGTAAAGCTGCGCCGCGAGAGTTTTATTGTGGGCGAGGATGAGGGTTGGTTTATTAAGCTGGGCGATGACGTTCGCCATAGTGAAGGTCTTACCGGAGCCTGTGACACCCAGTAAAGTTTCGAACTGGTTGCCTTCTTTAAAGCCTCTGACCAGACGTTCAATTGCCTGAGGCTGATCTCCAGTTGGCTTGTACTCGGAATGCAATTCAAAATGATCCATAATATTCTCCTGTTTTAATCAAATTTCACTTATCAAAAATTGAAATATGTTTAATATGGTTATATTTTCAGTATATCATCCCATATAAAAAAAGTACAGAGCAAGCGAATACCTGTTCTGTACTTTAACGTGTCGCGTTACTGTTCACTCTGGCTGCCTAAAACCGAACAAATAGTCTTCTCAACTTTTTCTGCATCAACAGGTTTTGCAATATGTCCGTTCATTCCTTTTGCCAGTGCCTTTTTTCTGTCTTCCTCAAAGGCATTGGCTGTCATGGCTATGATTGGAATAGTGGCTTTGTCTTTATCTGACAGTCCGCGGATCATCTCAGTTGCCCTGTAGCCGTCCATGTTCGGCATCTGAATATCCATAAGGATCAGGTCATAGGTGCCCGCCGGAGACTGTTCGATTTTGCGGACACACTGAAGGCCATCTTCCACTCTGTCAACTACCAGTCCCGCAGTCATCAGAATTGCTGTTGCAATCTCTGCGTTCAGATCATTATCCTCTGCAAGCAACACATGCTTTCCTCTAAGAATTTCTGCTGAATCATCTGTTTTTTGCTCTGATCTTTTTTCATAACATCCTGCATCTGCAATCCTGTACTGAAGTATGACAGTAAAACGGCTTCCTTTTCCGGATTCACTTTCTACTTCGATGGTTCCGCCCATCATATCAACCAGCTTTTTCACAATAGACATTCCCAGTCCGGTTCCGCCTACCTTTCCGGCTGTTGTGTTCCGTTCCCGGCTAAAGGACTCAAAGATGATGGGGAGATATTCTTTGCTCATGCCAATTCCGGTATCCGTAATCTCTGTTTTTATCCTTACATATCCTTCCTCGCTGCATGGAAGTTCTGTGGTTATCAGAGATACTGTACCACCGTCCGGTGTATACTTAATTGCATTGCTGAGAAGATTAATCATAATTTCTCTTATCTTGGTGCTGTCACAGATAATATGCTGGTGTACCACATTATCCTCATGCAAAAAAGTAATCCCCTTCCGCTGTGCTTCCTCTTCGAAAACATCATAAAATTCTCTCAGTATGCTGCTTACTTTTATATAATCCTCATCCAGTTCCACCCTGCCGCTTTCAATCCTCGCCATGTCAAGCACATTGTTAATGATCGATAAAAGCATATTTCCTGACTGCTCTATCTTTTTCTGATAATCCAGAAGTTTGGGATCTGTCAGTCTCTTTCCAAGCATCCGGTTGTATCCCAGGATCACATTCATAGGCGTACGGATATCATGAGACATATTATTCAGGAAATTGGTCTTTGCCAGGTTCGCACTCTCTGCCTTTTCCACAGCAATCTGCAGCTTTTTGTTCAGTTGGTGCGTTTCATCTGCAGCCTGTTTTGCAGCAGCCTCAGCCTGACGCGCCTTTTGCAGCAAACCCAGGATGGATATCAGGATCAGCATAATAACCACTGCACTGCACAGTAAAACCACAGCCAGATTATCCTTTACAAATTTTGCCAGAGTGACCTTCCCCGGTGTACTCTCATACATGGCGATAGCACTTGTAAGCATATTGGAAGGCATGGCTTTAATCGTCTTATTCAGTATGGACAGCAGGTAATGGTTACCGCTTTTTACTGCGAAAGCCGACTTCTCAGGGTTGGAAAGAGGCAGACTGTATAAATTGTATTTTTCACTGTAATCCAATGCAGACGCAACTCCTGTGACAAATCCGTCTGCCTGCTTCTTTATCACAAGATTTGCCGCATCATCCACAGAATCGCACTCTACGACATCCCACTGAGGATAGTAATACTCAATATGCTCTTTCAACGGCAGATCATCCTTTGGAACTGCAATACGGTTTGATTCATTCTCATTGAAAGATGTCTTATTGGTGACAGCCATCAGATTATAGGTCCAGGCTGTATTGGTAAAAGCGAAGTGGTATTCCTCTGCTGTATCCGGATTCTGACTGAAATGAAAGATCATATCAATTTCATCCGATTTCAGGGCTTCAGTCTCCTCCTCGTAGCTGTTATATTCTGTCAGTTTAAAATCCAGCTTCTGGTTTCCCAGACAGCCTGCTGCATATTGAATATAGTCAGTCATTGCGCCGCTGAATCTGCCGTCAGGCATCTCTATGGTGCTGATGCCTGTATCATCTTTCAGGAATCCGATGCGGATGGCCCCATGCTCTTTCAGCCATTTTTTCTCCTCACCGGAAAGAATCGGTGTATAATCCAGGGAAAAATACTGCTTATACAAATCTGCCAGGTAAAATGGATTATCATCCTCCAGTCTGCGCATGGCATTATCCAGTTCTTCTTTGATCTCCGGATGATCCTTGTTGATCGCATAATAAATGCCAGATTTTCCCACATTTACAACTGTGGAAATCCCCTGGGCAGCCCATAAAGACTCCTCCAGGGAAACAAAGGCATCGATTTCATGATCTGCCAGCTTTCTTTTCACATCATCATTATTGGCTATATTCACATGTGTTGTTTCCAGGTTATATTTCTGCTCCCATTCTGTGAGCATGACTTCCGGCTGGGTTCCTTTCAGCACACCGATCCGTTTTCCATTCAGTGTCTGGAAATTATAGGCTGAAATATCCGTATCTGAAAGATCTGCATACAGATAATATTTCTCCTCACCCATAGGTTCATCGGAAAACAGCATCTGCTTTGCACGTTCTTCTGTATAGGAAATATCGCCCATAATATCAAATTCGCCGTTTATAAGCTTTTCAAAACAGTTGGACCAGTCACAGGTGACATACTCAAATTTCCATCCTGTATAGCCGGACAGAGTTTCCAGAAGCTCATAGCCATATCCCTTCCTTGCACCTTTCTCATTGACATAATTAAAGGTATCCTCAAAGGAGCCTACGCGGACAACTCTTTCCGGGGTTTCTTCCTCCGCAGCTTTTGCTGTAGTGGGTGTTACACACAGGATGCAGGTCAGAATCAGGCTCAGGATCATGCATATACATACAATCCTTTTTCCTGTTCTGAGCATTGATTCTTTTTCTTTCATTTAATTTCTGTATTCCCTTCCCAGTCTGTCGATTGCCTGGAACGTGTTTCAAAAATGCTTTCCTCAAGAAATGATTTTTCAAACACGCTCTGAGGTAATCAATATTATCTCTTAAAAGTATTCTGCAGAATCTTTCTCATCTTTTCAATATCTACAGGCTTTGCAATATGTCCATTCATGCCTTTTTCCAGAGCTTTCTTTCTGTCCTCCTCAAATGCATTGGCTGTCATGGCTATGATCGGAATGCCGGATTTCTCCTTATCTGCCAGTCTTCTGATTGCCTGAGTTGCCTTATATCCATCCATGTTCGGCATCTGGATGTCCATAAGGATCAGGTCATAGGTGCCTGCCGGTTTCTGTTCTATCCTTGCCACGCATTGAACTCCATCCTCAACACGGTCAACCATAAGTCCCATATCCTCCAGTATAAACTCTGCGATTTCCGCATTCAGATCATTATCCTCAGCCAGCAGAACATGTTTTCCATTGATTCTGTCTGTTTCATCCATATCTGAGGATTTTTCCGTATCCTGTTCATAGTAACTCTTATCAGCAATCCTGTATTCCAGAGTAACTGTAAATTTACTTCCTTCTCCCTGCTTACTTTCTACTTCAATAGTTCCGTACATCATATCAATATACTTCTTTATGATCGGCATTCCCAGACCTGTTCCCGCAACCTTTCCGACTGTTGTATTGCGTTCCCTGGCAAAAGCATCAAACAGGGATGGCAGGAATTCTTCGCTCATTCCGATGCCTGTATCGATTACCTGAGTTCGTATCCGCACATAGTCGTCCCTGTCACAGTCAAGTTCTGTGATTCTTATGGTAACCCTTCCCCCTGAAGCTGTATATTTTACCGCATTGCTGATCAGATTGAGGAAAATTTCCCTGTTCTTTGTCTCATCGCAGATTACGTGCTCATGCTGCACATCGTATTCCATCTCAAGGTGAATACCTTTTTTCTCCGCTTCCACCTGGAAAATTTTATAAATTCCCTGATAAATATCTCTGATTTTCACATAATCCTCATCCAGTTCCACTTTACCGCTTTCAATCCGGGCCATGTCCAGCACATTGTTGATAATAGACAGTAACAGATTTCCGGACTGTTCCATCTTCTCCTGATAATCCAGAAGCTTCGGATCTGTCAGTTCCCTTTTCATCAGCTCATTGTATCCCAGCAGGGCATTCATGGGTGTCCGGATATCGTGAGACATATTGAAAAGGAAATCTGATTTGGCGGCATTGGCCTTTTCTGCCTGAATCTGGGCTTTTCTTGCTTTTATCAGCAGGTAAACTATAATCCACACAATGACCAGAACCGCACCTATAAAACCAATGGAAACTACCAGCAGATTATCCTTTATGTATTCTGTCAGAGTAACCTTTCCCGGTTCATTTTCATATACGTAAAACTGACTGGAAAGTCTGGAATCAGGCAGTGTCTGAATGGTTTTATTCAGGATATTCATTAATGTTGTGTTTTCCCTGGTGACCGCAAAGCAGGAAGTACTGGATTTCGTAAGAAAAACGCTGCGCATTTTGCTGTCTGCCAGTATCTTTAATGACTGTCCTGCCTTCACAACAAAGCAGTCTGCCTCGCCGCTTTGAACTGCTTTCTCGACCTCAGCAGATGTGTCATATTCCCTTATTTTCCAGGAAGGATAATTAAAGGAAATATACCACTTCCCCAGCAGATTGCCCCTGCTCACTGCCACTGTGTTCTCCCCATTTTCATCAAACTTCTCAACACCGGTGAGCACTGCAACATTAACTTCAAAAACAGTATTTGACAATATAATATCGTTCTGCTCAGCTTCATACGGATTCTGGTTCATATGAAAAATCATATCAATCCTGTTATCCTTTAATGCCTGCAGTTCTTCCTCCTGGGAATCAAAGCCTGTCAGTTGAAATTCTATGGCTTGTTCCCCCAGACAACCGGAAGCCAGGCTGACATAATCGTTAATAATTCCTACCGTTTCCCCTGACTCTGTATCTGCAAAGCTGACACCCACATCATTTTTCAGATACCCAATCCTGACTGCCCCATGCTGTTCCAGCCAGTTCTGCTCCTCATCCGTAAGAGTTTCAAGGGAATTTGCGGAGCAATACCTCTTGTAAAGATCTTCTATATAAAAAGGATTCTCCTTCACAATTTTCTGCATTGCCTGATCCAGTTCCTCTTTCAGATCCGGACGTTTTTTACTGATTGCAAAATAATTATAGGAACCGCCGATTAGAAGGACAGCAGAAATGTTGTCTCTTTCCCACTGTGGAGATTCATTTAAGATAAATCCGTCAATTTCATGATTTTGCAATTTCTGACGGACATCATCTGCACCAGTAATATCAACCTGCTGCGCGCTCACTCCATGGCTTTTCTCCCACTCATGGAACATTCTGGCAGGAACTGAATCCGGCAACATCCCGATTCTTTTCCCATTTAATGTAGACAGATCTGAAGTTGAGATGTCTGTATGAGCAGGATCCACATAGAGGTAATATTTATCCTCGCCCATAGGCAGTTCTGAAAATAGCATGGAATCGGAACGTTCCTCTGCATAGGAGATGCCTCCCAGCAGATCGATCTCTCCTTTTTTCAGCATACTCATCAGTTCTGCCCAGCTTCCCTCCACATATTCATACTTCCAACCTGTATGCGCAGCCACTGCCTGCTGATATTCGTAACTGTAGCCTCTCCTCCGACCGTCTGGTCCTGTGGTGTTATAGGTTCCTTCATACCAGCCTACTCTGACTGTCCTGTATTTTGCTTCCTCTGCTGATACAGGAAGGGGAATCACAGTAATATATAAAATAAGACATAATAAAATGCAGATATATCTCTGTACACTTAATTTGAACTTTTTCATATAACTTTCTCCAAATTATTCTGTGTCTGCCCGGTGAGGATGTCCCAACAGATTGTTACCTTTTTCATTTACTTCACCCGGGTTATGGAAACGTGTAACATGCTCCTGCAGATATCATACCTTATTTTCTGTCATCGCAACAGCCCTATATTTATTTTTTATACCTATTTTTTCAGTTTTCAGATAATCTTTCCCTGCCAAAATTCAATACCTAATGTGTCGACAAATTAATTCTTGCAACAATCTTGCAGGATAAATTTTCTATTTCAAGGCTGAGGAAGGAGATGTAACACTGGCATAATCATTTGTACGCGAGTCCCCACCCACTGCTTATTGCTTTTCGCAATTGAAGCAGGGGACTTACTTGATTCGGTTAAAAAGGATATCTCCAATTGTGATAGAATGTATGTCGAAAACATTCCCTAACACAATATGAGATATCCTCTTATATTGTTTGCAACGGGTGCGGATAATATACCGTAAGACGCACTTTTCGTTTCAGTGACAACTCCCCATTCACCGAACACTTGACGCATAAAATCCTATTTTGCATATCATTCATTTCGGTATTCAGTATACCATGTAATACGATAATAGAAAAGGTTTTTTCTGACTTTTCAGAATAATTTTTTCCTGCTGCCAGAACTAATAGTTTCGAAGTACACTTTGCAGATATACTTTATACTGTTGCTTTACATCTTCCGGTCCAACAATTCTCATTCCGGATCCAACACCGGTAAGCCATCCAAAAAACTGCGAGCTTCTGAGTATCTGTTTTTACATTTACCACTCTTCACATTTAATATCGCTTATCTGTTCAATTGGAATGACCGTTTGATCTGTCATGATCATGGTATGCTCATATTCATCTACCTTTTTTACAATACCAGAATACGTAACATAGGATCCGCCGGCTTTTTTTGTATCGGGAATAAAATAAGTTATCGATACCTTCTGTTCTATACCGATATTATTTCTAATTATATTGATTTTTTCATTCAGCTGAGCAATCACTTCCTCGCTCAGTTCCAATCTTTCATCTGTTAATCTTGCCGTTTCTTTTATCGCAGCATCATGTCCGGTCAGAGCTGCAAAAGGAGCAAATTGTGCTGCCCGATCCCGAAGTGGCATTTGCGGATGATTCTTAGAGACCGGATGTGGCAAATTAATGATATCTTCATAAGAATTATTTTTCATCCTCTTCCAACTCCTTTACGCCTTATGTCCGCCAATTTGTTCATTTCTGTCCTTGGCGGTTGCACCTTCCTGAAGATTTATTCCTTTCAGTACAGCGTTTTTCCCAAATTTCTTTTTGATGCTAAGCATTGCTTCCTGCATACGTTTTTCGCGATCCAGCGCAGCCTCTTCCTCTTCCTGCTTTTTCCTTTGCGCCTCATAATCCGTAAAAAGATCCAGCTGCTCATACACTTCTTCTTTCTTTACAGAATTTTCATCCACAAGCCTGTTCGCTGTGATATTAATTCTTCTGATAAGCAGGTTTCTGTCAACGCTTCTGTCATATAGCTCTATTACTGCATCCGTTATCAGTTTTGTTGAGGAAGTCTGCCGTTTCAGATTGGTCGTTCCATGTGCGTGTTTCGGAATTCTTCTTCCATAACAGTCGATCGTAACCTCACCATGATATTTCTTTTTCCTGTCGGTATTATTCAAATTCTCAATATCATAACCAACTGTCAATACAATCTGATCCGTCACAAGCTTCTTATCCACCAAATCCAAAACCATCTGGTCCGTCATCTCTTTGACGACTAATTTTGCTTTTTCAAAGTCATAAGGACAATGAAGTACCTGCCCGGAACAAACACTGTTCGTTTCCGGTTTGTAAGCCTTGACCATTTCCATAGTACAGGGTTCATATCCCCAGGCATGATCGATCAGCAACTCTGCATTAACGCCAAACAGTTTATATAGCAGATCTTCGTTATATAATTCATTCTCTTTTCCGATGGAACATCTGGCAATATCGCCCATTGTATAAAGCCCGTATTCTTCCAGCTTCTTTGCATATCCCTTTCCGATTCTCCAGAAATCAGTAAGTGGTCTGTGACTCCAGAGTTTCCTTCGGTATGACATTTCATCCAGTTCCGCAATTCGTACACCATCTTTATCTGCTTTAATATGCTTCGCCACGATATCCATCGCAATCTTACACAGATACATATTCGTTCCAATTCCGGCAGTTGCTGTTATACCTGTCGTTTTCAGCACATCCTGTATCATGGTCATTGCAAGTTCTCTTGCTGTCATATTATAAGTATGCAGATAATCCGTTACATCCATAAATACTTCATCAATCGAATACGGAAAAATATCTTCCGGTGCAATATATTTCAGATATATGCTGTAAATTCTGGTGCTGTATTCCAGATAGAGAGCCATCCGGGGAGGTGCAACAATATAATCAATCTCCAGTGCAGAATTGATATTTAATTCTGTACTGTCATCAGAAGAACCAATAAATGTTCTGTTCGGTGCTTTCCACCTGCGGGCACTATTGGCTTCTTTTACTTTTTGAACAACCTCAAATAAACGAGCTCTTCCGGGTATCCCATAACACTTTAAAGCTGGAGATACCGCAAGACAGATCGTTTTTTCTGTTCTGCTTTTATCCGCAACCACAAGATTAGTCGTCAAAGGATCCCGATTTCGTTCTTTACATTCTACAGATGCGTAGAATGACTTAAGATCAATTGCAATATAGGTTCTTTCCTTTTCCGTCATTCTGCACCTCCCGATTCTCCTGTGTTCCGTTTGTGATTATTTCTCCTTATCCATTGCCATATGTATCATTTTCTCGAAGGATTCTCTGAAATGCTCATCATCCTCCGATGTTCGTTTTCTTGGTCCTTTTAGGTGATTCTTTCCGGATGCCCTTCGTGCTTTCTTGTTCAAGTGACGCTCCATAAGCATCTGGTCAATATTTTCATTGGTATACCATTTCCCGGATTGGTGAATCACATACGCATTTTTTCCAAGTGCCATTGCCGCCACTCCATAATCCTGTGACACAACAATATCGCCTTTATGACAAATACTGATCAGTTTATAATCTACTGCATCTGCACCGGCTCCAACTACAATCACCTCACTGTAATCAGAAGACAACACATGATTTGTATCACATAACAACGTTACCGGAACACTATGCTCTTTTGCAACTTTTTCAACAATACCAACTACCGGACAGGCATCTGCATCAACAAAAATCTGCATATTTTCTCCTACTTTAATTACATTTGAATGGAGTACGAACCTCAATGAGATTACCACTGGGATCATACAGCCTTACAAGTTTCTGGCCACCTGCAAGTTCTGTCAATTCTGTGGCATATCGGACGAAATACTTACCAGATTCATATTTCGCAAGCAATCCATCTATATCAAAATCCTCGAAATACAATTCCATCCTGTTATTGAATGGTGTAGAAGTTTCATGCAATGTTCTCCTCCATATGTCGGCATCCTGCAAAACAAGTCCCTCCGATAAGATCACATTACCTTCATTCTTAAAAATCACTTGCAGTCCAAATAAGTCCCTATAAAATTCTATGGATTTTTCTATATCATCCACCACAATCAGTACATTCTTTAACATACCGGCCACCTCGCAATCCGCATTCGATTATATGATCTTCCCAGACAAATGATCAATTTCATGTTGACAGATCTGTGCCGTCCATCCAGACAGCTTCTGCCGCTGTTTTTTCCAGTTGAAGTCATAATATTCTACTTCAATTTCCTGATATCTGGTCGTCTTACGAACACCATCCAGAGACAGACAGCCTTCTTCCGTCTCATACATGTCATGCTTTGAAACAATCACCGGGTTAAACATAACAACATCTATAAATCCCATATTCACAATGATAATATTCTTCCTTACACCAATCATATTTGCAGCCATACCAACGCACCGTTCCCGGTTCGCCTGCAGTGTGTCCTGCAGATCCTTCCCAATCTGGATATCTGCTTTTGTGGCTGGCTTGGATGGCTGGCCTAAAAAGAAAATGTCTCTTACAATTTGCTTTACCATTTATTTTCTCCTGTATTTAATTTCTAATTCTTATTTATCCTGACCGGAAATCTTTCTCATCGGCTCAAGATTAATTTTACAGCATCAATCAGATCCTCACTGAATCCTTCAAGCTCATTCATCGTTATTACCTTATCTCTGACAAAATACGCAATATCCCATAATGCTGTCGACTTACGAAGTTCAATCAAAACACCTGGATGTTTCTTATCCTGTTTTATTCTCTTTTCAAGTTCCCAAAAATGATCCGAAGCGTTTCCTGGGGATGTAAGCAATTCGACATATTCCTTGGTAAGCTGCTCCATATAATGTTCCTGCCAATCTGAAACACGTTCACGATATAACTTCCAATCTGCTTTTGATATTTCCATAATTTCTATAGTCCTCCTCAAGCGTCAACCTTTAAGAAT
>OIJJ01000323.1_pt1 | contig 11108 bp, 9 predicted proteins | sample 1583451 | NCBI WGS metagenome assembly OIJJ01 (sample SAMN02674698, study PRJEB24791) | human gut metagenome, SKBSTL036 | isolation source: stool | host: Homo sapiens | place: USA | reverse complement strand
TTCGGTGTTGTTTGGGGGACAAGCGGTTATCTTAGACCCAAAATCAGGTGCGAAACGTTCCTACTTGAAAAGAGTAGGCACAGCACTTCATTAAATCAATATTTAATGTGTGTTGGAGAACTAAACACACGAATAGTCGAATGACGGGGTAACGCCCTGAAAGGCTACTTTAATACTCCGACTGGCAGAAACTTGAGTAAACAAGGCTCTGTCAGAAGCTCGGTGAAGTCGGCAGACAGACACCGTAACAGATAATGCTGACGAAAGATTCCCAGAGGTGGGCGTTGTGTCCTATATGCCGGAAGTCTATAAAATATCTATGGTTAGAATGTAGATGAGAGGTCTACTGACGAATCCTTGAATGTACAGGTCTATATCGGGGCTGGATAGAAATGTCCAGTGACACAAACAGTGTCGCTACTGTGGGTGAGTAAGACTCCGCATTTATGAAAATCCATATAACGTTAAAGGCGTTATCAAGGTAGCAGGCTTATAGAGGAAACCTAAGGATATATGTACAGATAGTGTGTTTGGAACGTTGAAAGCTGACAACATGGAGATTTTACTGTCTGTGAAGTGTTCACATCAGAAAGTTATTGTGAGATTAGCAATGATATAAGGTGTGTTAATGTCAGTGAGAGTGGTGGCACAGTACCTATGAAACCGTGATAACAAGCGGTGGAGGGATAGCCACTAGTCATATGAAGAATAGAATTACTAAGAAAAATGGTATGGGTTCGAGTAAGACTAAGAGATGTACTTGCTCCTGCAAACAAGGAGGGTACAGACCATGCTAAAGAAAAACAAGCTCCGCTATAACGAGTATTATGATATGCAACATATTTATGACGAGTTATACGCACAGAGCAAGAACGGTAATAACTTTTATAAGTTACTTGAAATTATTGGTTCGGAACAAAATATTTGTTTAGCTTACCGTAATCTGAAATCAAACAGTGGCAGTAAAACGGCTGGAACGGATGGAATGACGATAGACGATATAAAACAACTCAGCAATGCTGAGATTGTTGCTACCGTTCGGGAAAGCCTTAGCAACTACCGCCCCAAATCAGTCAGACGTGTTTTCATTCCAAAAGCTGGGAGCGATAAAATGCGTCCATTGGGGATTCCGTGTATCTGGGACAGGCTGGTACAACAATGTATCCTGCAAGTCCTAGAGCCGATATGCGAACCAAAGTTCCATAATCATTCCTATGGATTCCGTGCGAATCGAAGTGCCCACCATGCAGTCAGCAGAGTAACGACACTGATAAATTTATCAAAATATCATTACTGTGTTGACGTAGACATTAAAGGATTTTTCGATAATGTCAATCATGGAAAACTATTAAAACAAATCTGGACACTTGGTATTCGGGATAAAAGATTGATTTGCATTATCAGCAAAATGCTGAAAGCCGAAATTGACGGCGAGGGTGTCCCAGAAAAAGGAACGCCACAAGGCGGTCTGTTAAGTCCACTGCTCTCCCTCATAGTCCTTAATGAATTAGACTGGTGGGTAAGCAGTCAGTGGGAAACATTCCAGCCGAAGAACCGCAGTAAAAATGGGTGGCTTCAATACGCAAAGAAATATACCAAACTGAAAAGCGGTTTTATTGTACGTTACGCTGATGATTTTAAAATCATGTGTTCAACCTATGGAGAAGCACAAAGATTTTACCACAGTACCGTAGATTTTCTTAATAAAAGGCTGAAATTAGAAATCAGTCCAGAGAAATCAAAGGTAGTAAATCTGAAGAAAAATTCATCAGATTTTCTGGGGTTCAAAATCAAAGTCATTCCAAAAGGAAGAACGAAACACGGTTATGTTGCCAAAACAGATATGAACCAAAAAGCATTAAAGAAAGCGAAAACAAATCTAAAGTTAAAGGTAAAAGATATAGCCAGACATACGACTGGCTTCAATATCAGCAGATATAATCTGACAGTTATCGGTATGCAGAATTACTACTGCATAGCAACTAACGTATATAACAACCTGACAGAAGTAAGTTACGCTCTCTTACCGACCATACGAATCCGTTTAAGGAACATTGCAAAATCAGTTCCATTTGAAAGTACAAGTTCAGAATTTCAGAGCAGGACAAAAGGAATCAGACCAAAAACAAAAATAGTGATGATTGCGGATAATCCGCTATTGCCGATTCAAGGAGTACAACACAAAAATCCTATGAATTTCTCGCAAGATATTTGTAATTTTACAAAGCAAGGGAGAAACAAGGTGCATGAGGACGTTGTAGTTGTAACAAAAGAAGAAATCCGAGCGTTGTTGGAAAATGAAAACCCTGCCGATAGCGTAGAGTTTAACGACAATCGTATTTCGGCATATATCGCACAACAAGGCAACTGCTATGTAATGAATCGTCGAGGAACTCCGTCCACTCTGATATGTATTCACAAATCAGACAAAGGAGATAACCTTGATAGATATTCTAATCTGGCATTTGTGGAACTTCCCATTGCAAAGGCAATCCTAACAGAATCAGCAGACGAAGCAAAATCACTGTTAAAAGGTTATGTTCTTAACAGTCAGCAGAAGAAAAAACTGAACAGAATACGGACGAATTACGGATACCAGACAATAACTGGGAAATAACTTATAAATCTATTTGGATATGATGGAACGCCGTATGAAGCGAAAGTTTCATGTACGGTGTGAAGCGGGGGAAAACTTGGAGATAACATCAAAAAGTTACCTATCGCTATAGCGTGGAAGCTGGAAAGAAACTCTGCCGGAGATTGCAGAGGAAATCAACATTGTAAACATTACCAGTGATTCCAGCAATCAAGGGCTGTTAGACCCGTATGTGATTATGAAAGATGTCAAGGACGCTGAAAGTCTTGCCATCGACATTCTGACATTCCTTACAGGAATTTCTTCAAGGGACGGCGAAAAGTTCCCTGTCCTTAGAAAAGCTGTCCGCACGGTATCCCAGAATCAGAACCACGGGCTGTTGCAGGTCATTGAGGAACTGCGAAAAGAGGATACCGCCGTATCCCGTAACATTGCAGACCATATCGAAAGTTTTACGGACTATGATTTTGCACAGCTTTTGTTCTCAGACGGTTCGGTTGAAAATGCAATCAGTCTGGATAACCAGCTCAACATCATACAGGTTGCAGATTTGGTTCTGCCGGATAAGGATACCACCTTTGAGGAATACACGACCATTGAACTGTTGTCGGTATCCATCTTAATTGTTATCAGTACCTTTGCCCTTGACTTCATTCACAGTGACCGAAGCATTTTCAAAATCGTGGACTTGGACGAAGCATGGGCGTTCTTAAATGTGGCACAGGGAGAAACACTCTCAAACAAGCTGGTGCGTGCTGGTAGAGCCATGAACGCCGGAGTATATTTCGTGACACAAAGCTCTGGGGACGTATCGAAAGAAAGTCTGAAAAATAACATCGGCTTAAAGTTTGCGTTCCGCTCCACAGATACCAATGAAATCAAGCAGACCTTAGAGTTTTTCGGGCTGGACAGTGAGGACGAAAATAACCAGAAACGGTTGAGGGATTTGGAGAACGGGCAATGCTTAATGCAGGATTTATACGGGCGTGTCGGTGTGGTACAGATACACCCTGTCTTTGTAGAACTGCTCCATGCCTTTGATACCAGACCGCCGATAAAAAGTGAGGTGGATTTGGAATGATGAAATCTGTCACAAAAGAAAAGGTATTCCATGTACTGAAACAGGTTCTGCTTGCCGTGACCGTCACGCTGGTACTGCTGTCCCTGCTTGGGACGGTAGCTCATGCGTCTGGACTGGTCGATGATACGGTCAATGCAGGCAACCTGTATTCAAAGTATCCGCTTTCCAATTATCAGCTTGATTTTTACGTGGACAATAGCTGGTCATGGCTTCCGTGGAACTGGCTGGACGGCATTGGAAAATCGGTGCAGTACGGGCTTTACTGTATCACAAACTTTGTCTGGACAATCAGCCTGTATCTTAGCAATGCCACAGGATATGTGGTGCAACAGGCGTATAAGCTGGACTTCATCAATGATATGGCAGACAGTATCGGGAAAAGTATCCAGACACTTGCCGGAGTGACCGAAAACGGATTTTCCAGCAGTGGATTCTATGTGGGATTCCTGCTCATTATCATTCTGATTGTAGGTGTTTACACCGCCTATACAGGGCTTCTCAAACGGGAAACAAGCAAAGCACTTCACGCTGTTATCAACTTTGTGGTGGTGTTCATCGTGTCTGCGTCCTTTATTGCTTATGCTCCCAATTATATCCAGAAAATCAATGATTTCAGTTCGGACATCAGCACCGCTTCTCTGGACTTGGGGACAAAAATCATGCTCCCCGATTCACAAAGCAAAGGCAAGGACAGTGTAGACCTTATCCGTGACAGCCTGTTTGCGATACAGGTAGAAAAACCGTGGCTGTTGTTGCAGTTCGGGAACAGCGATACCGAAGAAATCGGGGCTGACCGTGTGGAAGCTCTGGTATCTGCCAGCCCGTCAGACGAAGATGGGGAAACAAGGGAAAATGTTGTCAAAACAGAGATTGAGGATAACGACAATGACAACCTTACCATTCCACAGGTCGTCAACCGTCTTGGCATGGTGTTCTTCCTGCTCATTTTTAATCTCGGTATCACAATCTTTATCTTCCTGCTTACCGGCATGATGTTATTTTCCCAGATACTTTTTATCATATATGCCATGTTTCTGCCTATCAGCTTCTTACTGTCCATGATACCAACCTATGAAAATATGGCAAAACAGGCAGTTGTCCGTGTGTTCAATGCCATTATGACAAGAGCCGGAATCACTCTGATTGTGACCGTAGCATTTTCGATTTCCAGTATGTTCTACAACATTTCCACGGACTATCCGTTCTTCATGGTGGCATTTTTGCAGATAATCTGCTTTGCCGGAATCTATATGAAGCTCGGAGAACTAATGAGTATGTTCAGCCTTAATGCGAATGATAGCCAGCAGATAGGTCGCCGGATATTCCGTAGACCGATGGTGTTCATGCGACACAGGGCAAGACGTATGGAACACAGGATTGCAAGGGCTGTCGGTGCTGGAAGTGTTGCAGGTGCGGTGGCTGGTGCAAGTGTTGCCAGAGCCGGAAAGCCAGCAACGAACCAACCACCAAAGAAACGGGAAAATACCTCTGCCAGCATGGGAAGCCGTGTCGGTTCTGCGGTAGGTGCTGTGATGGATACGAAAAATAAAGTCCGTGACAGTGCTTCCTCTCTGAAAGAAAATGTGAAAGACTTGCCGACACAGGCTGGTTATGCTGTCCACTCTGCAAAACAGAAAGCAAAAGATAATGTATCAGACTTTAAGCGTGGCGTTGTGGAAGAACGGGAAAACCGACAGGAACAGCGTACACAGAAACGCAATCTGCACAGGGAAAATATCTCACAGAAAAAACAGGAATTGCAGAAAGCACAGGAAGCAAAACAGACAGTTCATGCGAATGGATCAGCGACAGCCGGAGCTACCAGAAGCCATGAACGCCCTGTTGCCACACCTGTTCCAAAACCTGCACCGACCGATACTGTCACAAAGCCGGATATGAAACGTCCTGCTACTTCTCCTGTGATAAAAAATGCAGAAATCAAGGCTGGAAAAGAAACTGTCCGAACCAACATCAGACAGGAACAGCAGGTCAAATCTGTTGCCAGAACGAACCAGCCAAACGTAGCGAAAACTATCAGTAATCATAAGAAATCTACGGTACAGAAAACACAGGTCAATGGGAAATCTGCCCATAAAACTGTTACGAAACATTCAGAGAAAGGACGGAAAAAATGAGATTAAAACGTATCCTTATCATAGGTACGATATTTCCAGTCCTTTTCTCCATCGTCCTCTTTTTCGGGATACTGATTTCCGGCGAAGATGACGACAGTTCAAACAGCTATTCGCCTGTCTATTCTGGAATGAACCTGTCAGCCGAGGTCCTCAAACATCAGCCGATGGTAGAAAAATACGCCAGAGAAAACGGTATCTCGGAGTATGTGAACGTCCTGCTTGCCATCATACAGGTGGAAAGTGGCGGTACGGCTACCGATGTCATGCAGTCCAGCGAAAGTCTTGGACTACCGCCAAACTCATTAAGTACAGAAGAATCCATTAAGCAGGGGTGTAAATATTTTGCGTCCCTGCTTTCTTCCTGTAAAGCCAAAGGCATGAATGACATTAACGTGGTCATACAGTCTTATAACTATGGTGGTGGCTATGCAGACTATGTGGCGAAGAACGGGAAAAAGCACAGCTTCAACCTTGCAGAGAATTTCGCAAAGAATAAATCCGACGGTACAAAAGTGACCTATACGAACCCGATAGCGGTCAGTAAAAATGGTGGCTGGCGTTATAACTACGGAAATATGTTCTATGTAGAGCTGGTCAACCAATATCTGACCGTGAAGCAGTTCAGCAACGAAACGGTACAGGCGGTTATGAATGAAGCGTTGAAGTATCAAGGCTGGAAATATGTCTACGGTGGCAGTAACCCGAACACCTCTTTTGACTGTTCTGGTCTTACCCAGTGGTGCTACGGAAAAGCCGGAATCAGTCTGCCACGAACCGCACAGGCACAGTATGACGCAACCCAGCATATCCCATTGTCACAGGCACAGGCTGGCGATTTGGTCTTTTTCCATTCCACTTATAATACCAGTGACTATGTTACCCATGTGGGAATCTATGTGGGAAACAATCAGATGTATCATGCCGGAAATCCAATCGGCTATACCGATTTGACCTCTGCCTACTGGCAACAGCACATCATTTGTGCCGGAAGAATCAAACAATAGAAAGGACTTGAAATATGTTTAAGAAAAAAGAAAAAACAGAGAAAGCACCTAAGAATAAGAAAGTGCGTACCATGAAAGTCGGGACACATAAGAAATCTGTTCTGCTTTTGTGGGCGGTGCTTCTGGCAAGCACCAGCTTTGGTGTGTATAAGAACTTTACCGCCATTGACACCCACACGGTACATGAAAAAGAAATCATTCAGTTAAGATTGAACGATACCAACGGTATTGAGAATTTCGTCAAGAACTTTGCGAAAGCCTACTACTCATGGGATACCAGCAAGGAAGCCATTGAAGCAAGGACAACAGAAATCAGTAAATACCTTACCAAAGAATTACAGGACTTGAACGCCGATACCATCAGAACGGACATACCAACCAGTGCGACCGTTACAAATGTGCTGGTCTGGAATGTAGAGCAGTCTGGAACGAACGATTTTACCGTTGCCTACGAAGTAGATCAGCAGGTAAAAGAGGGAGAACAGACACAGGCAGTCACAGAAAACTACACCGTGACCGTTCATGTGGATAAGGACGGTGCAATGGTCATTACCCAGAATCCAACCCTTGCTCCGGCAGTGCAGAAATCAAAGTATGAACCGAAAGCACAGGAAGCCGATGTCAGTGTCAGTTCCGATACAGTCAAGGACGCTACCGCTTTCTTGGAAACATTCTTTAAGCTCTATCCAACAGCTACGGAAAAGGAACTTGCCTACTATGTCAAAGACGGTGTGCTTGCTCCTGTATCCGGCGACTATGTATTTTCAGAACTGGTAAACCCTGTCTTTACCGAAGACGGTGATAACCTCAAGGTCAGCGTGTCTGTGAAATATCTCGACCAGAAAACAAAGGCTGCACAAATTTCACAATTTGATTTGAAACTCCAAAAAACAGGTGGTAATTGGAAAATTGTGGGTTAAATTCTGAATAAGCCAATAACTAGGAATTTGAGATTTCTTAATTATTGGCTTTATTTAATTGAAAACTACTTAAATATAATTTAGGTTGACATTCCTGTTACTTCTGTATATACTGTACTTGTGTTAAACAATACAGTTAGGGGTGATGTTTTGTATATCGTATTATCAAATAGTTCTGATTTACCAATTTATGAACAGATAAAAGAACAAGTAAAAACTCAAATATTATCTGGGGAACTTTCAGAAAATGAAATGTTACCCTCTTTACGACAATTAGCAAAAGATTTAAAAATAAGTGTATTAACCACGACAAGAGCTTATAACGAATTAGAAGAAGAAGGCTTTATTACAAGCAGACAGGGTAAAGGATTTTTTGTTATGCCGAGAGGTTCTGATTTATTGCGTGAACAACTGATTAAAGATGTAGAAACTAATTTAAACAACGCAATACTATCTGCACAGAGAGCTTCTATGACAGATGACGAATTAGTACAACTTTTAAAACTATTATTGGAGGTATCAGATGAATAATAATGTATATTTAAAACTGGAGAATGTTAAAAAATCCTTTGCTAATTTTGAATTGGATAATGTATCTTTCTCCCTGCCAAAAGGCTACATTATGGGGCTTATTGGTTCAAATGGTGCTGGAAAAACCACCACAATTAAACTCATTTTGAATATGTTAGATATTGAAAATGGAAATATCGAGGTACTGGGAAAAGACTATAAAGAAAATGAAAAAGAGATTAAGCAAAATATCGGTGTTGTTTTTGATAGCAATTTTTTTGTTGATACATGGACTATTAAAGAAACTGAACAAGCATTGTCTGTTTTTTACCATGAATGGAATAATGAAAAATTCCGTTTAATACTAAAACGCTTTGGCTTACCTTTGTCAAAAAAAATCAATGAGTTATCTCGAGGCATGCAGATGAAACTTATGCTTGCATGTGCATTTTCTCATAATGCAAAGCTCCTTATTTTAGACGAACCTACTAGTGGCTTAGACCCTGCAACAAGAAATGAATTTTTAGAAATATTACAAGAATTTATTCAAGATGGCGAAAAAAGTGTTCTTTTTTCGACGCATATAACTACTGACTTGGAGCGTATTACTGATTATATAACTTATTTAGAAAACGGGCGTGTCATTTATACAGGTGATATGGACGGACTTATGCAAAAATATTATCTTATTAAGGGAGAACCAGCAAAATTAACCAATGAGTTAAAAAAAGACATTCTAGGTATTCGGTCAACAACTATAGGTTTTGAAGGACTTGTGGAAACTAAGCTGGCACATAAATATAAAGGATATATTTTAGATGTTCCGACAATAGACGATATAATCATTTGCATGAGCAAGGAGGGGAAAAAATGAATTATTCTTTGAAAATGGCTCGATTAGATTATTTTACTTGTAAGCCAAATATTATTTCGTATTTTACGCTAATTCCTGTAACTATTATATTTTCTTTTATGAGTACATCATCTATTTTTATTTTCAATTTTACTGCTGCTTGGTTTATTGCATTAATGTCAACAAATATTTTTGTTGTTCAGGAAAAAAACGAATTAGAAAGACTATATGCTTCATTATCTCTTACTACACAAAATATTGTAGCAGGAAGATATATTTACACATACGCTACTTTTTTATTGGCATATATATTTACAACACTCGTAGGAGTAATTTCAATTATTTTAAAACATGAAAGTGTGAATGGTTTAGATATAATTACAAGTTTTAGCCTTTCTTTATTTACATTTACTGCGATAATAGCCATACAACTACCTTTATATTTTAGATATGGATATTCAAAGGCAAAAATTTATTGTTTAATTCCATTTGTGCTTGTAATGCTGTTCGTAATGCTTCCTTCATTTATTGGCTCATTAGCTAACATTATTTCGTTCGCAATGGAACATGATATTTTCATAAATATATTACCCATTTTAATTAGTTTATTTATTCTGGGTGTTTCATATTGCTTTTCAATAAGAGGGTATAAAAAACGAAAATGAAAAAGATAGTATGATTTACTAAAGTCTAATATTAGTTACAAACCCTATATCCCTCTAAAATAATTTGTAATAAGGGAGGTGAGTTTTCTTGAAAGAAAACCAATTATGGGTGTTATGTCCTATTTGTAACAACAAGACACGAATCAAAATACGGGACGATACAGAATTGATAAATTTTCCGTTATTCTGTCCGAAGTGCAAACAGGAAACTCTAATCAATATAAAACATGGAAATATAATTATCAGAGAGCCAGACGCTAAGACGCAGAGCCGATAATTTGTAAGTTATTGTAACTTATATATTATCGGCTCTTATTTGTTGCCTGCGGAGCAGATCAGCAAATAAGCGTTGAAGAATCTGTATAGAAAAACAGAGAAAATAAGAAGCAAATCACTTCTTATTCTCTCTGCTGTTCAAGATACCGTCAATCGTACCTTGAATGATTTTTAATTCGTTATCACTCAATAAATCAAGTGACGAATCTATCTGACGGCGGGCTGTATTTTTTTCAACATTCTTCGCTGGATAGAAATACTCGTCAACAGATATATTGAACATGGTAACTAAATCATGGAATAACTGAAAGCTAGGGTGTTTCCCGATATTTTCAATATCTGCGATATGACGTTCTCCGTAAAAGACTTTATCGCCTAAATCATTTCTGGAAAGCCCTGCTTTCTCTCTGGCTTCTCTGATTGCCAGTCCTAAAGGACGAAAATCAAAGCTGTGCGTATCTTTCTTTTTTCTCATTTTAAATCACCTGTCATGAGTTTATACTTCATGTCATACAATTAGAATGTGTTATAAATTCATATGATATGCACTATAAATGCGATTAAAGTATTATCTAATTCGGTAAATAAAAAAAACCGTTCAGTAGGTAATATCTTTTTATAGTGTTCGCAAATATTAGGGCGGTTTTGGTATATCCAGAGCCGTCCTTTTTTCTTTACAGGATTGTTCTGGTTAGGGAGCAATTTGTGATTCTAAGTAGAACAGGCGGTTTGCAACGACAATCGAATTTATTTCCTTTCTTTCTTAGCTTATCATTAGACATCAAACATGAATTAAAAATTCATATATTAGATATTTTAAATGCAGTCTATTTGTTGTTAGTGCAAATAGGCTGTTTTTATATTTTCAAAAAGTTTTGTAATTCTGCAACAAATCACACCCTGCCGTACAGATATGGTGCGGAAAGAGGGGTACATACTTTTCATTTCATAGCGAAAGGGGGTGTGATTTTGAAACCATCAGACTTCCAAAAGACAATACAATGTCAGTTTGACTGTAAACTCAAAAAGGTTGTGAAAGGCATTGTCCGTAACTACCGCAAGGAATTA
>OIJJ01000313.1_pt1 | contig 11399 bp, 8 predicted proteins | sample 1583451 | NCBI WGS metagenome assembly OIJJ01 (sample SAMN02674698, study PRJEB24791) | human gut metagenome, SKBSTL036 | isolation source: stool | host: Homo sapiens | place: USA | reverse complement strand
AAAAAGGCTTTGGAAATGAAAAAAAAGAAATAAAAGTTATCCGCCTGAGACCGGAAAAAGATGACTCAGATACACAGTCTGCCATGAATTATGCAATCAGGACCGGTGCGAAAAAGATAGTGATCTTTGGTGTGACAGGAAACAGAGTAGATCATCTGATGGCGAATTTCGGACTCCTTGTCCTGGCACAAAACCAGGGGGCAGAAGTAACACTTGTGGATCGGTATAATTATATGAAGCTTATTTCAGACGGAACAGTTCTGAAAAAGTCAGAACAGTTTGGAAAATATGTGTCATTTTTTCCATTTGGAGGAAATGTGACAGATCTGACTCTGGAAGGATTTAAATATTCACTTGACCATTATCGCCTGACAACAGCAGACAGTGGACTGACAGTGAGTAATGAGATTGTCAGTGAAAAGGCAAAAGTTACCTATCAGTCTGGAACATTGCTTATGATCATGTCGCGGGATTAAGCGTGTCGCGGTAATACCGCACTTGCACATAATAAGTGGTTATGCTAGAATAATGAAAGTACAGTAAAAACATCTGAAAATACCGTAAAATCAATACATTTAAAGGAGATATTTAGAGATATGAAATTAGGAATCGTCGGATTACCCAATGTTGGAAAAAGTACATTATTTAATTCATTGACAAAGGCAGGCGCAGAATCTGCAAATTATCCGTTCTGTACCATTGACCCTAATGTAGGTGTTGTTACAGTGCCGGATGAGAGACTGAAGCTTCTCGGAGACTTTTATCATTCTAAGAAAGTGACACCTGCTGTAATTGAATTCGTAGATATTGCAGGACTTGTAAAGGGAGCATCCAAAGGAGAAGGCCTTGGAAACCAGTTCCTTGCAAATATCCGTGAGGTAGATGCAATCGTTCATGTAGTCCGCTGCTTTGAAGATTCCAATGTTATCCATGTAGATGGAAGTATTGATCCTATCCGTGATATTGAAACTATTAATCTGGAGCTGATCTTCTCAGACCTTGAGATCCTTGAGAGAAGAATTGCAAAAGTTACAAAAACAGCACGCATGGACAAAGAGGCTGCCAAGGAGCTTGATTTCCTTCAGAAGGTAAAAACACATCTGGAAGATGGCAAGATGGCAATCACTATGGAAATGGAAAATGAAGATGAAGAAGCCTGGATGTCTACTTATAATCTGCTTACCTGGAAGCCTGTGATCTATGCAGCAAACGTAGCAGAAGGAGATCTGGCTGATGACGGTGAAAGCAACAGCCATGTACAGGCAGTGCGCAAATATGCGGCAGAGCAGAACAGTGAGATTTTCGTTATCTGTGCAGAAATCGAAGAAGAGATCTCTGAACTGGATGATGATGAGAAGAAAATGTTCCTGGAGGATCTGGGACTGACAGAATCAGGACTTGAGAAACTTGTAAAAGCAAGCTATCATCTCCTTGGACTGATGAGTTTCCTTACTTCAGGTGAGGATGAGACAAGAGCATGGACGATTAAAATCGGAACAAAGGCTCCGCAGGCAGCAGGTAAGATCCATACAGATTTTGAGCGAGGATTTATTAAAGCTGAGGTTGTAAATTATCAGGATCTTCTGGACTGTGGTTCCTATGCAGGTGCCAGAGAGAAAGGTCTTGTAAGAATGGAAGGTAAAGAATACGTTGTACAGGATGGAGATGTGATCTTATTCCGATTCAATGTATGATGAACAGGTGATTTATGGAAATGTCGATACGTTTTCCGGGACTTGGCCTGGTCTTTGATTATGTGCCACGCTCATTTCAGATATTTGGAATGGAATTTACCATATATGGAGTACTGATTGCCGTGGGTGCTCTTCTTGGAATGGGACTTGTGACACTTGAAGCGAAACGAAATGGGGAAGATCAGAACAGGTATCTCGATATGATACTTATCTCCCTGCTGGTTTCAGTGGCAGGTTCCAGATTATTTTATGTGGCTTTTTCATGGGGATTTTATAAAGAAAATCTGAATGCTATACTGGACTTTCGAAATGGCGGTTACGCTTTATATGGTGGTCTGCTCTTGGGATTTCTTGCGGCAGCGGTATTTTGCAGGATTACCCAAACATCATTCTGGCAGAGTGCCGATATTGCGTGTCCCGGAATACTTCTGGGACAGGCTATAGGGCGCTGGGGTAACTTTTTTAACAGAGAGTCTTTCGGAGAATATACAGATCTGCCATGGGCAATGCAGATACCGGTTTCAGCTGTGCGGTCAGGAGAAGTTTCGGGAGCAATGAGAGATAATCTGCTGACCATAAATGGGATTTCATATATTCAGGTTCAGCCGATTTTTCTTTATGAAAGTCTGTGGTGTCTGCTGTTATTTCTGCTGTTGATGGCCATGCGCCGAAAAAAGAAATATGAAGGCGAATTGTTTATGATCTATCTGGCAGGTTATGGTCTGGGAAGGTTTTTCTTTGAATGGTTCAGAACAGATAAGCTTTATATTCCGGGGACAAAAGTGGGGATTTCGCTGGTAATTTCCGCTATATTATTTGCTGTTTTTATGCCTGTAGTGATCATACGCAGAGTGATGGCACAGAAAAGAGATACTATACGCCGGCAGAGGAAAAAAAGATTTCTGGATGAGTCAGTGAAAGAAAAACAGATGTTTCCTGAGACTTCTGAAATGAAACCGGAACCGGAAATCCGGCCGGAGATGGATGAACAGGTAAAGCCAGATGTGGGAACTTCTCCCACAAATTCAAAAGAAGAACAGTAAAAAAACATATATCTGAAAGATAAGTGGGTTGAAAGTGGAAATTCAACCCACTTTTTATGTATAAAAGCCCATTTTTCTCGTAAAAATAAGGTTGTTTCATAAATGTTAACAGAGTTCTAAATTTTAAAAATCTTTTTCTCCCCCTTGTTTTTTCAGCCTAAATAGTTTAGAATAAGCACATAAGTGGTAGAAAGTGGTGAATAGTGGTGGTGAGTGGGGAATAACGGCAGAGTCCATTACCACCTGAGAAATCTGAAGGGGAGATTCAGATTTTGCGAGAGTAGGTGAGTAACATGTTCATGGGAGAGTATAACCACACGATCGACGCGAAGGGGCGTCTGATCATTCCTTCTAAATTCAGGGAGCTCTTAGGGGAAGAGTTTGTTCTGACAAGAGGGCTTGATGGCTGTCTTTACATTTATCCGATGGATGAATGGGGATCCTTTGAAATGAAGCTCAGATCTTTACCACTTACAAATAAAAATGCCAGAACTTTTTCACGATTCTTTGTAGCTGGAGCAACTACATGTGAACTGGACAGGCAGGGACGAATCCTTGTACCGCAGACACTGCGCAAATTTGCCGGTCTGGAGAAAGATGTGGTTCTGACAGGTAATCTGAACAGAATTGAAGTTTGGAGCAAAGAAAAATGGAATGAGATCTGTGATTATGATGACATGGACAGCATTGCAGAGAGCATGCAGGACATGGGAATCACAATCTGACAGGTCTCGTTTGAAGTATCTTGCAAAGTAAATCCAGACAGGAGACGGAGATGGAATTTAAACACAAATCTGTATTACTGGAAGAGACCATTGAAGGTTTGGATATCAAACCGGACGGAATCTACGTGGATGGTACTTTAGGAGGTGCAGGGCATGCCGGTGAGGTATGCAGGAAACTTTCTGCCAAGGGGAGATTTATTGGCATAGATCAAGACCAGGATGCGATAATTGCTGCGAGTGAGAGGTTAGCCCCCTATAAACAGGCGACGATCATTCGCAGCAATTATTGTTACATGGTACAGGAACTGGCAGCAAGAGGCATCTATAAAGTCGACGGGATTCTCCTTGATCTTGGAGTATCTTCCTATCAGCTTGACAATGAAGAACGCGGTTTTACCTACAGGGTAGATGCACCGCTCGATATGCGCATGGACCAGCGCCAGACGCAGACAGCCGGCGATATTGTCAATGGCTATGAAGAAAAAGAATTATACCGTATTATTCGTGATTACGGTGAAGATAAATTTGCAAAAAATATTGCAAAACATATTGTTGCCGCCAGACAGGTGAAACCGATCACAACCACCGGAGAACTGACAGAGATCATCAGAGAATCCATTCCCATGAAGATGCAGGTGAAGTCAGGACATCCGGCCAAGAGAACTTTTCAGGCAATCCGTATTGAGCTTAACAGAGAGCTCGATGTGCTGCGGGATTCTCTGGATGGAATGATCGATATCCTTGATGATGGCGGAAGACTTTGCATTATCACTTTTCATTCTCTGGAGGACAGAATTGTAAAGACGATTTTCAGAAAAAATGAGAATCCGTGTACCTGCCCTTCAGATTTTCCTGTATGCGTATGCGGGAAGAAATCCAAAGGAAAAGTGATCACAAGAAAGCCGATTCTTCCGGGGGAGACAGAGATGGAAGAGAATCCGCGTTCCAAAAGTGCAAAGCTTCGGATTTTTGAGAGAGTATTATAATTAGAGAGGCATGAAATGGCGAGAACGACCAGGAGTGAAACAGCAAGAAGAAGCAGAACCAGTGCCAGAACAAACAGAGGAATGTATGTTGACGGAAATACGGTCAGACGTCTTGCAGAAGTTCCGGAGAGAAAGAGGCAGCCGGGAAGACAGAATCTGGGAAGGCAGCAGACCAATCGAAACCGAAGAGTGCAGGCGAGTCCTGCGCAGGTACCAAGGCAGAAACATCAGTTGAGTAAAGAAGCACAGAAGAACAGGCAGAAGGCGACTGCAATGAACTGGGGATTTGTAGCGTTTCTGGCAGTTGTATGTGTGGCGATATTATTCTGCTCTGTGAAATATCTTCGTTACAAATCAGAGATTACCGCAAAGATGAGTACAGTTGCATCTCTTGAGGAGGAACTGGCAGATTTAAAAGAAGACAATGATGCATATTACAGCCAGGTGACATCAAATGTGGATCTGAATAAGATCAAGCAGATCGCATTGGGGAGACTGGGGATGAAATATCCGTCAGATGATCAGACAGTAACCTATTCTACATCGGGTAACAGCTATGTAAGACAGTATCAGGATATACCAGATTCAAAGTAGGTGATTAATTGAGCAATACGGGAAGAAAGAGTCGAAGAAGACCACAGAGAAAAATAAATCAAAACATGAAAGAAAAGCTGCTGATATTGTTTGGAATTGTGTTACTGCTTCTGGTAATATTAGTGCTGAGAATTACTTATATTAATGCTACCAGTGGAAGCAAATACAAAAAACAGGTGTTAAGTCAGGCACAGCAGAAATATGAGAGCCAGGTACTGCCGGCAAAGAGAGGCGATATTTATGACAAGAACGGAAATATACTGGCTACCAGCAATAAAGTTTATAATGTGATCCTGGACTGTAAAACTGTAAATTCAGATGAGGACTATGTAGAGCCAACAATACGTGCCTTAAATGAGGTGCTGGGGATTGATGAAGAAACAGTGCGTTCTCTTTTGGCCGATTCAAGAACCAGCCAGAGTCAGTATCAGGTACTGACAAAGCAGCTGTCTATGGACAAAAAGAAAGAATTTGAAAAATATAAGGCAGAGGATGAAGATTCCGGTCTTACTAAAGCGCAGGCAAAGGAACGGGCAAATATCAAAGGCGTCTGGTTTGAAGAGGATTATCTGAGAAGTTATCCGTTTAATGAAACAGCATGCGATACAATTGGTTTTGCACTGGACAGAGATGTGGCAGATATCGGACTGGAAGGGTACTATAACAGCACACTGACAGGCGTAGACGGAAGACAGTATGGGTATATCAATGATGATTCAGATGTGGAGCAGACCATTATTGCTGCGGTGAATGGAAAAAGCATTCAGACCAGTATTGACATCGGTGCACAGCAGATTGTTGAGAAATATGTTAATGGATTTAAAGAGGCAATGGGGGCCAAGAATATAGGTGTCATTGTTGAAAATCCGTCCACCGGTGAGATTATTGCCATGGATGGTGGTGACCGTTATGATCTGAATAATCCGAGAGATCTTTCCGCTGTATATACAGAAGATGAAATCAAAGCGATGAATGATGTGGAAACAGTGGAGGCTCTGAATGGTATGTGGAGTAATTTCTGCGTCACAGATGCCTATGAGCCGGGATCTGTTGTAAAGCCGATCGTCATGGCTTCTGCATTGGAAAAGGGTGCGATACAGGAAACAGATACATTTGTATGCGATGGATCGCAGACTTTTGGAGATACTATGATCAAGTGTGCGGTTTATCCGAGCGCACATGGCACAGAGACACTGGGAGAGGTAATTGCAAACTCCTGTAATGATGCAATGATGCAGATTGGTGCCAAGATGGGAGCTACTCAGTTTATCAAAGCACAGAGTCTGTTTAATTTCGGAACAAGGACAGGGATTGACCTGCCGAATGAAGGCGCAGGTATTATCCATACTAAGGACAGTATGGGGGAAACAGAACTTGCATGTTCTGCTTTTGGACAGGGTTTTACCTGTACCATGATCCAGGAAATCAATGCGATGAGTTCCGTTATCAATGGCGGATATTATTATCAGCCGCATCTTGTGACAAAGGTTCTTGACAGTAATGGCGGAACTGTAAAAACAATCTCGCCGATACTTCTGAAGCAGACGATTTCCTCCAGGATTTCCAGTGATATCAGAAGCTATATGGCATTGAGTGTACAGCAGGGTACCAGCCGTCATTCCAAAGTGCAGGGTTACAGTTCAGGCGGTAAAACAGGTACAGCGGAGAAATACCCGCGAGGAAACGGAAAATATCTGGTTTCTTTTATTGGATTTGCTCCTGTAGATGACCCGGCTGTGGTAATTTATGTAGTTGTAGATGAACCGAATGTAGAGGATCAGGCAAACAGTACTTATCCGCAGTATATTGCACAGGGAATCCTTTCGGAACTTCTTCCGTATCTGAATGTAGTGCCGGATGAATCTGAAGATGGAACAGTGCCGGAGACAGAATTGTGGGAAGGGTTTAAGGGACATTTAAAGAGTACTTCCATATCGGACAGCGAACTTGACAGTGACGGTAATCTGGTGGATGCAGATGGCAATCTGATAGACTGGGATGGAAACCGGATTGATGAAAACGGATATCTGCTGGATGCCAATGGAGATCACATATTGGATGAGGAAGGCAATTATAAGATGTCTACAAATCTTGTCAGTGCTTCGGGAAGTACGGATGCAGATTCTTCAGGAGATGCAGTATCCAATCCTGATGCACCTGCACCTCTGGAGGATGATGAAGCTGAGACGACTGAGGATAATGACGAAGAGACAGACGGTATTACCAATGAAGAAGCAGGTCTGGAATAAAAACGTATAGTTATAGCTCCGCAGAGAATGGTCATATATTGTTATGACAATCTCTGCGGAGCTTTTTTTATGAAAAAAAATATGACGTTTCACAAGAGAAAAATATGGGTGGTATTACTCTGCTGTATTTTAATGATGACAGGCCTTATCGGAAGACTGGTATATCTTATGTGTTTCAGATCAGACTATTATTATAAGAAAGCAAAAGAACTTCACGAAAGAGAGAGAGAGATCAAAGCGGCCAGAGGGGAGATTCTGGATGCAAGGGGAAAAGTTCTGGCATCAAACAGGACAGTATGTACAATCTCTGTGATCCACAGTCAGATTAAAGAACCTGAAAAAGTAATCGCCCTGTTGTCTGAAAAACTGAAAATAGATGAGGCAGAAGTGAGAAAAAGAGTGGAGAAAATCTCTTCCATAGAAATAGTAAAGACAAATGTGGAAAAAAGTACAGGTGATGAGATAAGAGAGTGCAGTCTGGCAGGGGTGAAAGTTGATGAGGATTATAAGCGTTACTATCCATGTGGAAGTCTGGCTTCAAAAGTCATTGGCTTTACGGGAGGTGATAATCAGGGAATTATCGGTCTGGAAGTGAAATATGAAGAAATCCTGAGGGGACAGCCGGGTAAAATCCTGACAACAACAGATGCCAGGGGTGTGGAAATTGATAAATTGGGTGAGACAAGGGAAAAACCGATAGAGGGGAAAAGCCTGATGATCAGCCTTGATGTAAATATTCAGGAATTTGCGCAGCAGTCAGCTTTGAAGGTAATGGAGGAAAAGCAGGCAGAACGTGTATCTATCCTGCTGATGAATCCACAGAACGGCGAAATATATGCATGTGTCAATGTGCCGGAATTTGACCTGAATGATCCTTTTACCCTGACAGATGATCTGAATATGCAGTTAAATGAATCCGGGATAACAATACCGTCGGAAGATCACAATGAACAAAGTGAACTGGCAGTGCAGACAGCATCAGGAAAAACAAATACAGAAAGAAAGCAGGAATTACTGAATCAGATGTGGAGAAATCCCTGCCTGAATGATACTTATGAACCGGGCTCCACATTTAAAATCATCACCATGGCAGCCGGACTGGAGGCTGGTGTTGTTTCACCTGGGGACCGTTTTTATTGTCCCGGATATAAAGTGGTGGAGGATCGCAGAATCCACTGTGCAAAAAGAACAGGACATGGATCTCAGAATTTTGTGGAAGGTGCACAGAATTCCTGTAACCCTGTGTTTATAGAGGTGGGGCTTCGCCTTGGGATAGAACGTTATTATAAGTATTTCAGACAGTTTGGACTTCTGGATAAAACCGGGACAGATCTTCCGGGAGAGGCAGGAACTATTATGCATCAGAAGAAAAATATGGGAGAAGTGGAACTGGCAACGGTTTCTTTTGGACAGTCTTTTCAGATTACGCCTGTTCAGCTGGCTGCAACAGTAAGTTCACTTATAAACGGAGGCAGACGGGTGACACCGCATTTTGGAGTCGCAGTGTTAAATCCTGACAGAACAGAGGGTGAGAAACTGATTTTTCCGGTAAAGGAAGGAATTGTCTCTGAAGAGACTTCGAAGGAAATAAGAGAAATCCTGGAAACAGTAGTATCTCAGGGCTCCGGAAAAAATGCAAAAATTGAAGGATATGCTATCGGTGGGAAAACTGCCACTTCTCAGACACTGCCAAGAAGTGCAAATCGTTATATTTCCTCTTTTTTGGGATTTGCACCTGCAGAAGATCCGCAGATACTGGGACTGTGTATTATTCATGATCCGAAAGGAATCTATTATGGAGGGACAGTAGCTGCACCTGTGATACGTGGTATTTTTGAGAATATCCTGCCATATCTTGGAATTGAAAAAAGTGATGTTTCTGATTTTTCTGCAGAAGGCAATTAGGGAAATTCCGCAGGCAGGGTTGATAAATAAGCAAAAAAGCCTTATACTAAAAGAAATCTGAAAGTAAAAAACTTTCAGGAAAAAACGAAAGAATGAACGAGGTGTAAGATGGAATTTCAAGTTGTAATCCCTGTGCTGATTTCTTTTGCAATCAGCGTTGTATTAGGACCGGTCATCATTCCTTTTCTTCGGAGACTGAAGATGGGCCAGACAGAAAGAACAGAGGGCGTACAGTCCCATTTAAAGAAAGCAGGAACACCTACAATGGGTGGAGTGATCTTTCTGATCGCCACAGCGATAACTGCATTATTTTATGTAGGGGATTATCCGAAGATCATTCCGGTACTGTTCCTGACTCTTGGATTTGGAATTATCGGATTTCTGGATGATTATCTGAAGGTTGTGCTGAAACGCTCAGACGGACTGCTGCCATGGCAGAAATTTTTACTTCAGGTAGTTCTGACTGCGATTTTTGTATTTTATATTGTTAAGTATACAGATATCTCACTGACTATGAGAATCCCATTCTGGAGCGGACATTTCCTGAATCTTGGATGGCTGGCGGTTCCGGTTCTTTTCTTTGCTGTGATCGGTACTGTGAATGGAGTTAATTTTACGGATGGTCTGGATGGTCTTGCTTCCAGTGTGACTCTGATCGTTGCAGTATTTTTTACAGTAGTTTCTATTGGAATGAAATCGGGGATCGAGCCGATCACAGGTGCAGTTGTGGGAGGTCTGATGGGATTTCTGTTGTTTAATGTATATCCGGCAAAAGTGTTTATGGGAGACACAGGTTCTCTGGCACTGGGTGGTTTTGTTGCAGGTACGGCTTATGTGATGCAGATGCCGTTATTTATCCTGATCGTGGGTCTGATCTATCTGATCGAAGTACTTTCCGTTATCATTCAGGTAACTTATTTCAAGGCAACACATGGAAAGCGTATTTTTAAGATGGCACCGATCCATCATCATTTTGAGTTATGCGGATGGTCTGAAACACGTGTAGTTGCGGTATTCTCAGTTATTACAGCGGTTATGTGTATGGTCGCACTGCTGGCACTGTAAGATTTTGGCTAAGCAGATTTCAGCGTTATGCTGATAAAAGGGAGGAAAATTATTATGGAATTACAGGGAAAAAAGGTACTTGTATTCGGTTCCGGAAAAAGCGGAATCGGAGCATCTGACCTTCTGGCAAAGGTAGGAGCATTTCCGGTTATCTATGACGGAAATGCCGAAACAGATAAAGACGCAGTTGTACATAAAACAGATGGGACATATCCGGTCACTGTATATGCAGGAGAACTTCCGAAAGAAGTACAGGACAGTCTTGATCTGGTAGTTTTAAGCCCCGGAGTGCCGACAGATCTTCCACTTGTAAAGAGTTTTTATGAGCAGGGGCTTCCGGTATGGGGAGAGGTGGAACTGGCATACAGAGTAGGTGACGGTGAAGTGCTTGCCATCACAGGAACAAACGGAAAAACTACTACAACAGCACTTCTTGGAAAAATTATGCAGGATGCACGTGAGTCTGTTTTTGTAGTCGGCAATATCGGAACCCCATATACTTCCAAAGCACTGGAGATGAAGCCAAATTCTGTAACTGTTGCAGAAATCAGCAGTTTTCAGCTGGAAACGATTGATGAGTTTGCACCAAAGGTATCTGCAATCCTGAATATTACAGAGGACCATCTGAACCGTCATCATACAATGGAAGAGTATATACGTGTGAAAGAACTGATCACTGAGAATCAGGGTACAGAAGATGTATGCGTGCTGAATTATGAAGATGAGGTTCTGCGTGAGTTTGGAAAACATCTGACTCCACGAGTGGTATATTTCTCCAGCGGACGTAAACTGGATGAGGGAATTTATCTGGATGGAAATAAAATCATCCTGAAGGACGGAGAAAAAGAAATCGAAGTAGTTAAGACAGAAGATCTGAAGCTTCTTGGAAAACACAATTTTGAGAACGTTATGGCCGCAGTTGCAATGGCTTACTACGATGGAGTATCCTTGGACAGCATCCGTAAGAGCATCTGTGAATTTACAGCTGTTGCACACAGAATCGAATATGTGACAGAGAAAAAAGGCGTTGTATATTATAATGATTCCAAAGGAACTAACCCGGATGCGGCAATTAAAGGAATCCAGGCAATGAACCGTCCGACACTTCTGATCGGCGGCGGTTATGATAAACAGTCCG
>OIJJ01000309.1_pt1 | contig 11437 bp, 10 predicted proteins | sample 1583451 | NCBI WGS metagenome assembly OIJJ01 (sample SAMN02674698, study PRJEB24791) | human gut metagenome, SKBSTL036 | isolation source: stool | host: Homo sapiens | place: USA | reverse complement strand
AGAGAGATCATCCATGTAAATAATAAATTTATAGTTTCTATTTTTAATCTGGGCAATCACCTCGTTCAGATCCTGAAACTGATGCTTATATACTTCGATCATGCGAAGCCCCTGATCATAATACTGATTTAAAATTGCTTTGATGGAAGATGATTTTCCTGTCCCTGCATCTCCGTAGAGCAGACAGTTATTGGCTCTTTTTCCCTCTACAAACGCTTTGGTATTATCAATCAGCTTTTGCTTTTCTGCCTCATATCCTACGAGATCATTCAGATGCACATGAGCAATGTTCGTGATTGGAACGATTTCCGCTGCTCCGTCTTTGGTATGTTCCACGCGAAACGCTTTGTGCAGTCCCAGCTTTCCGACTCCAAACTCCCGATAAAACTCCGTCACGCACTGCTTAAACGACTGTACGTCCTCTGCCTGCTCCAGCTCCCTGCTCAGATTACAGATTCTGTCACGGATTCGTTTATTAAAAACAATCCTGTCATCCTGTGTATTTTCATAGTCCAGAAGAAGGGAAAAACAGCCTGCATCCAATACCCGCATCAATGCAGTGAAATCATAATCGAATAATTCTTTAAAAATCCAAAAATCATGCTCTGCCGCCAGATTCAGGCTTCCTTTTGTCTCTCCCGTGATCTCGCAGGAGGTACTGTAAGCATTTTCATCATTTGCCAGCAGGAAAGTCAGGAAGGTATGCCAGAGATTTCCGAAAAACCCGTGACACTCTGAGAGTTCCAGCAATTCATTCATACAGGAAAAAAGCAGTCCTTTTAAATCCTCCTGATTATAGTATTCATTATCATAATGTTCCATCAGAAATGTCATATCCAAAAGTAACTCTTCGTATTCCATATTTTTATATAAGATCAGTTCATTGGTACGCATCTTCCTGTTCCTCCCTCATACTCATCAATAATTTCCTAAAATCTTCAAGTTCCGCGCTTCTTCTCTGAGCCCCCGGATCGCATTTTTCACACCCGGCTGTTCGAGATTTCCTTCGAAATCCACAAAGAAACGATACTCCCAGCTTTTCCCTTCCACCGGACGGGATTCAATCTTTGTCATGTTCAGGTCATTGTAAATAAAATGCGACAAAATCTGATACAGTGATCCACTCTGGTGCGGAAGTTCAAAACAAATACTGATTTTCGATGCATCCGGCGTAAAAATCTTCTGATTCGTAACAATGATAAACCGTGTCACATTATTAGTCTCATCATTAATATCCTCTGCCAGAACAGAAAGTCCGTATACCTGTGCTGCATATGCACTGCACACTGCCGCCTGCGAGTGATCCTGCTCTTTTAGGACTTTTTTTGCCGCTGCCGCTGTATTGGACAGCTCGCTCATCAGGTTCGACTTGTTGTGGAGACGTCCGGCCGTATCGGCGATGACCATGTCATAGCCCCGGGCGGTGGCAGACTTCACGGTGTCGAAGATGACGGCGGCGGGGTCTGCGCCCTCGCCGGCCTTGACGATCGGCACACCGGCGCGGCCCGCCCAGATCTCCAGCTGCTCGCTGGCGGCGGCGCGGAAGGTGTCGCCTGCGGCCAGCATGACCTTTTTGCCCTGACGGGTATAGTAGTCGGCCAGCTTTGCGATGCTGGTGGTCTTGCCCACGCCGTTGACGCCGATGACGAGGATGACGGCGGGATGGCCGTCCAGCGCCATTTCGGTCTCCGGGCGCATCTCGTCGGCGATGATGTCGCGCAGAGCGTCAGCCGCCTGTTCGCCGGTCTTGAGGCCCTTTTCCTGCACGCGGTCGCGGAGGGCGTCCACCAGCTTCATGGCGACGTCGCCGCCCACGTCGGCGAGGATGAGCTGTTCTTCCAGCTCATCGTAGAGGTCGTCGTCGATCTTGCTGCCGGTGAGGGTGTTCAGGATGTTGCCCCAAAAGCCCGTGCGGGTCTTTTCGAGGCCGTCTTTCATTTTGTCCTTTTCTTTTTTGCCAAATCCAAAGAGTCCCATGGGTTCTCTCCTTTTTCAGGTTTTATGCTCTTTTTTAGCTTATCCTTCGTACAACCTCTCAGTCGGGCTTGCGCCCGCCAGCTCCCCTAGTAGGGGAGCCTCTGGCGAAACCGTTTACTTTGAGGGGACTGCCAAAGCCTCCCCTCGATAGGGGAGGTGGCATCGCGTCAGCGATGACGGAGAGGTTTGATTTGTTTCAGCAATGCCCAAATCCGCAGTTGGGCCAGTGGCACTCGGCGCAGCCAAGGCAGAGACCACCCTCGCCCAGACGGGCAATATCCTCGGAGGTGATGGCATCGTCGGCCAGCAGACGGGGCAGCAGCAGGTCAAAGATGGTGCGCTTGGCGTACATGACGCAGCCGGGCAGACCGCAGACCGGCACACCGTCCAGATAGCTCACGAGGAACATGGCGCCCGGCAGCACCGGTGCGCCGTAGGTGACGATGTCCGCGCCGGTATTTCGGATGGCCAGCGGGGTGCGGTCGTCGGGGTCCACGCTCATGCCGCCGGTGGTGAAGATGAGCTCACAGCCCGCCTCTTTCGCTTCCAGAATGGCGGCGGTGATGCCCGCCGGGTCGTCGTCGCAGACCTTGTGGAAGGTCATCTCGCAGTCGTATTCAGCCAGCTTGCCCACGAGGATGGGGGTGAACTTATCCTCGATGCGGCCCTTGAACACCTCGCTGCCGGTGGTGATAACGGCAAACTTCTTGGCCTGCATGGGCAGCACGTTCAGGATAGGCTCACTGCCTGCGGCAGCCTGCATGGCGTCCATCTTCTCCTGCTCGATGACCAGCGGGATGATGCGGGTACCGGCCAGTTTCTGGCCCTTTTTCACGGGCAGGTCACCGTGGATGGTGGCGATCATCATCTGGGGCGTGCGGTTCACGGCCAGCAGGGCTTCGCGGTTGATCTTCAGCAGGCCGTCGCAGTCGGCGATGAGCTCGATCTTGCCCTCCTTCGGCTCGGTGCCGTGGATGTTCTTGCCCGCAGCGGCCTTGTACAGCAGCGCGGCGGCTTCGTCCTCGTGGAGGATGCCGGGCTTTTTCTCCCAGACGTAGAGGTTTTCTTTGCCGATGGAGAGCAGCACGGGGATGTCCTCGGGCTGGATGATATGGCCCTTGCGGAAACGTGCGCCCTTGAACTCGCCGGGAATGATTTGGGTAATGTCGTGGCAGAGCACCTGGCCTGCCGCGTCTTCGGTACGAATCAGTTTCATAGCTGTCTTCTCCTTACAGGCCCGGCATCTGGGCAACGAGCCAGTCGGCCAGAGCCTGCGCATCTTCCAATCCAAAATCTGCCCCCGGAATGTCTCCCACCACCGCCAGCGGCTGGAAAGACACCGGTGTGTCCGAAATTTCTTTGCGGACAACTTCGATTTTCGGCCAGCCGCTGTCCTTGAAGCCTTCCAGCAGCACCAGATCATAGCCGTGACGCTCGAAGAGCGCCAGCAAGTCCTGCTCCGTCAGGCGGAACATCTCGGTCAGCAGATAGCGCTGGCCGGAGTAGACCGCCACGCCATCGGCCCCCGCTTCCCGCAGACGGTAGCTGTCGGTGCCGGGGACATCGGGAGTGAAATCATGGCCGTCGTGCTTGATAATGCCCACTTTCAGCCCCCGGCTGCGCAGGGCAGGCAGAAGCTTTTCCAGCAGCGTCGTTTTGCCGCTGTTGTGCAGGCCGCTGACGGCCAGCACCGCCGGGCGCTTGAGTTCGATCTCCTGGGCCAGAGCCTCTTTCTGTTCACTGTACAAAACTGAGCACCTCCACTTCTTCGCCCGGAGTCACCGGGCCGCTGCCCGCAGGCAGTTCAACGAGACAGTTGCAGCCGATCATGGCGGAAAGGCTGCCGGACGAGTGGGCTTCGGCGTTGCCTTCGCCGGGGATGGTCACGCTGCCGCCCATGGCCTTTGCCCGCAGATAGCGATTCCCCTTGCTGGGCTTCGAGAAGCCCGTGGTCAGGGTGCGGGTGGTGCGGGGAAGAAGGCAGCTTTCCTCACAGCGCCCCGCCGCCCGCAAAAGGGCCGGGACGGCGTATTGTTCCAGCGTAGCGGCGGCAGCAAAGGGGTTGCCGGAGAGACAGAACACCAGCTTGCCGTCAATTTTCCCGGCCAGCATGGGGCTTCCGGGCTTCTGGGCCACGCCTGCAAAGAGGATGTCCGCATTCAGCTGTTCCAGCACAGCGGGCAGATAGTCTTTCTGCCCCACCGAGACGCCGCCGCTGGTGATGACGGCATCGCACTCCGCCAGCAGTTCCCGCATCTCGCGGGCGATCTCCTCCGGGTCGTCGGAGCAGTGCCGACATTTTACCGCAAAGCCCAGCTGCCGCAGGCGGGCGGCGTTCTGGACGCCGTTGGCGTCGTAAATTTTGCCGGGCGTCCAAGCCTCGCCCGGAGCTAAAAGCTCGCTTCCTGTGGCCAGAACGCCCACGGTCAGCGTCTTGTAAACGGGGACTTCAGCGTATCCCTGCCCGGCCAGCACGCCGAGATGGGCGGGGGAGAGTACCGTGCCGGCTTCGGCGATGACAGCACCGGCGGCGATGTCCCCGCCCCGGAATACCACGTTCTGCTGCGGCTTCATGGCGGCATAGAGCTGTACCGTCTCCTCGCCGCTGTCGGTCAGCTCCTGCATCAGCACACAGTCTGCGCCCTCGGGCAGGGGTGCGCCGGTCATGATGCGGGCCGCACAGCCCACAGGCAGGGGCGAAGCGGGGGCATCTCCGGCGTAGAGCTTCATGGTCACGGGCAGGGTGACGGGTGTTTCGCGGCTGGCACCGGCGGCGTCGACACTGTGCAGGGCGTAGCCGTCGAAGGGGCTGCGGTCAAAGGGCGGCTGGTCCATCCGGGCCGAAAGCGTCCCGGCGGCAATGCGGCCGCCCGCTTCGTCCAGCGGGACGGTCTCCGTCTCCGGCCTCGGCAGAGCCGCAGCGGCATCCAGCACGCGGCGCAGCGCCTCAGAGGGCGCGCAGAAAGGCTGTTTCATAAAAAATCCTCCAAATGCCCGGCCACACCCGGTCTGCTATGGCTCAGGCAGGGCGCAGCGGGGATCCATATAAAAAGGCAGGTTAAAAAGAAGCGGAGACGTCTTGATGAAAAATCAAAACGCCTCCGCAGAATATCCGCACATTCCGGCAAAGGGCAGCTTGCAGACTGCCCTGCCGATGGCGGCTCTCCGCTCCCTGCCGCTCTTGCAGTGGCGGCAGAGCATGAAAAGCCCCTGTGTGGATGGGAGGAGTTCTTTTTTTCAAATTGCAGCGTTTCTTCTGCGGGAAGGCGGCGGGGTTTCCCCCTCCACCCTTGAATGCCGGCTTATATAGCCCTTAGCATTGCGGCGCGGTGTCATGCCCGACGGTTTAGACACCTTTGCTCAAAGAAGCTCATATACCCTATTTGATCGTGTGGGATGCTTTAGTCGGTCCACTCATCTACGTCGCTGATGGCTTTTGCGTAGCGGCGGGTGAGGTGCTGGGTGGAGAAGAGGAACCGCTCGTTCTGGTTGTTGGTCAGCTCCTCGATGTCGGCGTACTCCGGCTTGCCCTGCATGGACTGCCACGTCTGCTCGATGGCTTCCTCTGTCAGATCGTAGGGCGAGCGGCGGAAGTACCGCAGCGGGGTGGCGCTGGGGTAGACGCGGGCGTTGAACCGCACCATCTCGGCCACCATGGCGCAGAGGTCCTTGTCCTCGATGAGCTGCGCAATCATGGCGTAGTTGTCGCTCATGTTGGCGCTGGAGTAGTAGTAGGCATCCTTTGCGCCGGTGCGGGACACGATGTCTGCGCACTGGGGGTCTTCCGGCATCTGGGCCAGAAGCTCATCGGCGTTTTCCACCTCACTCACCAGCAGGGCGTGGGATGTGACCAGCGCCGCCGCCGAGCGGGAGCGGATGTAACCCGCCAGCTCCTGTGCCGGGGTCAACTTGGGCAGCTCCGGCGCGGTGACGGTGGGCTGGTCGGCGTAGGGGTCGCCCTCTGCCTCCGGCGCAGCGGCCAGAAAATCCAGCAGCTGTTTTTTTTCGGCGGCGTCCGGTGCAGCCGTCTCTTCGGGAGCGGGCTGTGCCTCGGCCTGCCTTGCGGCCAGAGCATCCGTCTCCTTCTGCACAGCGGCAATGACGTCCTCGCCGAGCTTTGCGGCGCTGCCGTCGAACATACTGCCCGTTTCCTTCAGGCGGCGGGCAGTCTCGCTGGCCGCGTCGATGTCAAAGACCTCGGCCTTCGGCTTCTTTTTCGCGGCCATCTCTGCCTTTTGCAGGTCAAGGATGACCTGCTCGGGGTCGGAGGCGGCGTCCACCGTGGTGGTATAACCGGGTTTGCGTCTGCCAAACAGCATGATAGTTCCTCTCGTTTCTGTGAAGTTGTTTTTGTAAGCAGAGTGCATCGAACGGCAAAAAGACCGTTCGGGCGGTGTGCAATGCTTATGAAAACGGCTTCTTAATTACTGGGCAGCAGTCTCCTCAGCGGGAGTCTGGGCGTAGATGCCGCGTGCTTCCAGATCGTCGGCCATATCGCCGAGGTCGAACTTCTCCAGCGTCTCGCGGGTCGGCACACCGGTGGTCTTGTCCCAGCCGAAGATGTCATAGAACAGGTCTTTTGCCTTCTCCATGTCGGCGCGGTCCAGCTTGGTGGTGCCTTCCTCGAATGCCTTGAAGTCGGGTTCCTTGTCGAAGACCCAGTCGCAGATGGCGTCGTGCTCCTGACGGAGGTTTGCGCTGCCGCAGTTCTTCTGGAAGCTGATGGCGGTCATGGCGCGCAGCATCTGGGTGATGCGCTCGCCTGCCTCCTGCAGACCGGCCTGGGTGTAGGTCTCGCCGGTGACGGCGGTCATGAAATCTGCCTGCAGGTCCAGATCGCCGTGGTAGGCCCGCTCCTTGGAGGGAGACTGGGTCATGGGCCACATCCAGTTGCAGAGGGTGGCAGAGTCGTGGAAGTTCTTATCGTTGACGCAGTAAGCGGCCAGCTTTGCCTTGTTTTCGTTGATGGGCGTGTAGGCCTTGGCCTTGTCGTAGCAGCCCTCGCCGAAGAAGTCCTCCATGACCTTTTTGGTCACCTCGTAGGGTGCGCCGGAGCCGGTCTCGCAGACGATCTCGTGGATCATGCAGTCTCTATTATACACCAGATTGTACAGCATGCCAACCTGCCATGCCTCTGCGGGGCCGTGGTGGTTGGGGAAGCCGTTGTAGATCAGGTTGGAGTTGGTGGCACCGTCGGTGCGGTCCAGCCAGCTCTTGGGCAGGCCGAACTTTTCCATCATGGCCAGCGTACCCTTTGCGATGACGGACAGGTCGCCCTCGCCGTAAGCCATGCGGCGGATGAGCTCCACCTCCCAGCGGGGGTCACCGGCCTTTTCCCATGCCCAGGGCAGAGAGTCGTACTCTTCCTCGCTGATGTACTTGGTGGCTTCCTCACGGGGCATCCGCAGGATCCACAGCAGGTCACGGTTCAGGTTGCCGTAGTTGTCCCACAGGCCCATGTCATCGACGGCATGAGACCATGCCAGGTTGATGACCATGGTGCCGTCGCCCTCGTACTTGAAGTCGTGGACGCCGTCCGGGTAGACGCGGGTGCCGTACAGCACGGGCATACAGGTGTTGGAGTTGTGGGTGGGCAGGTCGTAATCGGCCAGCGGGTCCACATCATACTCGGTGTAGCAGCGGATGGGGCAGGAGGAGCAGCCGCCGTTCTTCACGGTGTACTCCGCAGCCGGTGCGCCGAAGTCGAAGTAGCCCTTGAAGCAGCGCAGCGCAATCTTGTTGATGTCGTTGTAGGGCTGCTCGCCGGTATCCACGGGGCCGCCGGGAGCCTTTTTCCACATACGGCCCGGTGCGCCGGACCAGCGGTTCTTGCCGGAGGTGGCGCTGTACTCGGCCCAGCTCTGGGGCTGTGCGGGGACGTTGTGGTTGTTGTTGCCGCCGATGAGGTTGCCCATCATGTAGTTGGACAGCTCCAGCACCTTCTTGGGGTCGGCCACCTTGACGCTGCCGGTGCCGCGGATGGCCAGGCCCTTCAGCTTCTTGTTGCCCATGGCAGCGCCCAGACCGGCGCCGCCGGAGTTGCCAAAGCTGGTGTTCAGGGTGGAGTAGTCCACCAGATTCTCACCGGCAGGGCCGATGGAAGCGGTCTCGAACTCACGGCCGTTCTGCTCCACCATCCACTTGTTGGACGCGAACGTACCCTTGCCCCAGATGTCAGAAGCATCCTCGAGGGAGACCTGGTCGTCCTCGATGCGCAGGTAGACGGGCTTTGCGGAGATGCCGGTGATGACGATGCCGTCCCAGCCCGCATACTTCAGCATGGGGCCGATGTGGCCGCCCATGTGGGCGTCGATGATGGAGCTGCCCTTGGACCAGGTGGAGCGGAAGGTGACGTTCATGCGGCCGGAGCAGGGCACGCCGGCACCGGTCAGGGGGCCGACGCCGAAGATGACCTGTGCCTTCTCGTCGTAGGGGTCGAGGTCCATGGGAGCTTCCTCATACATGATGCGGTAGGCCATGCCCATACCGCCGATATACTTATGGTACTTTGCGTCATCCTGCGTGGTGATCTCGCCAGTGGTCAGGTCAACGCGCAGGATCTTGCCTGCCCAGCCATAACTTTCAGCCATTGTTGTTCCTCCTTACAGGTCCATGTAGGCAGCCTGTGCTGCGCTGGTGACGGCATCCCAGTCCACGATGGACAGAGCGCCGGACGGGCAGCCTGCCACGCAGGCACCGCAGGCGATGCACTTGGACGACTTGCCGGTCTCGGGGTTGACGGTGGGCATATGCCAGGGGCAGGCCTCGTGGCAGGCGCCGCAGCCGATGCACTTGTCGGTGTCCACCACACGGATGCCCTGCTCGTTGGTCGTAATGGCCTTCTGGGGGCAGGCGTTGCCGCAGGCGGGGTCCTCGCACTGGCGGCAGGTATCCGGGAAGTAGACAAAGCAGTTGTCATTGCCGGACAGCAGGCCGTTGCCGGCACCGTCCAGATTCAGACGGCGCTGGATCTTCACGCGGCTGATGTAAGAGGAGCACACACCATCGTTGGTGAGGGTGCAGTTGATCTCGCAGCGCTGGCAGCCGGTACACAGGTCGGCGTTGACCACCAGCAGGCCCTGAGGCAGCGCCCAGGTAGCCACTGCGCCGCTGTCCACCTGCTTCTGCGAGCAGCCGAAGAGGGACAGCATGGATGCGGAGAGGGTGAGCCCTGCAAGGCTCTTGCCCGAGATCTTCATAAATTGACGGCGGGTCATGTCAGCCGTCAGAAAATCAGTTTTTGCCATAGGTTCCATTCCTCCGTTGAGGTCACTCTGCGCGGAGCACCTCAGTTACATAGAAATACGAGTTGTTGACGATGTTGGTGACGGCGGTCGAGGTGATGGTCGCGCCGGAAAGGGCGTCCACCTCGGTCAGGTCTGCGCTGACAGCGCCGGCACTGGTCTGCCCGGTGGTCAGTTCGGCCTGTGCCAGCTGATAAGCGGCCTGCTTTTCTGCGGACCAGTCCGCATAGGGCAGAGCCTGCTCCTCACCGTCCTGCGCACTCTTGCTCAGACCGGCAGCGTAGAGCTTGCGGCGTGCCACAGCCTCGGCGCTGGTATCCATCGGAGGGATCAGCTCGTCGGCCAGAGGCTCGCCGTTCAGTGCCGAGAGGGTCAGACCTGCTGCGTACATCCTGCGGGTGGCCTCGGCCTCGGGAGAGGTGTCGGACACGTTCCACTGCGCGGGGTCAAGATCCTCCGCAGCAGCGGGCTGCTCCTCCGCCGCACCGGCAGCGGCATAGGCGGCACCGGTAAGGGGGTCGGTCACAGTATAGCTTTTGCCTGCCAGCGTAAAGGGAGCTGCGCCCTGATACTGGGACGTGAACTCCGGGTTGACACACTGGCCGCCGAGGCTGTCCGTCTCTGCCTGCGAGAGGATCTCGACAGCGGAAACATTGCCCTCGGCGTCAAGGGTCACGGCAGCCTGCACATCGCTCTGGAAGCCCTTCTGAGAGCCCTCCACGCGATAGCTGCCGTTGTCGAGCTGGTACACTGCGCTGATGCCGTAGGCGGCTGCATCCGCCTCCGACACTGGCAGCAGGGTACCTGCAACCGTGGTGCGCGCGTGCTGCATTGCGATAAGACCTACCGCCATTGCGACTGTCGCAGCGCCCATGGCTGCGTAGCCCGGCAGCCGCTTGCGCCACAGCGGAACGGGCGCAAACGGGTTGGTTGCCTGCTTCATGTTATCACCTGCCTGTTTTTGGTCGTCCGGGAAAACTCCCAAACACGAAAATGACCGCTCTGCCTGCTGCAACAAGCGGAGCGGTCTCTTCGTTAATATATTATCACTCGGGCCGAAAGTAAGTCAACGCGAACCGTAAGCTTCCTTTGTTTTGTAACTTTTTATTTTGCACGTTCTTTCAAAGTTAAGGGGTGTTTCCGGCCGCACACGAATTGCAGGCCGTATTCTGCGGCCAGCTCCAGCGACTGGACGGTAGGCATGGTCTTGCTCACCAGTGCCGGAACGCCGGCCCGGATGGCTTTGCGCACCATATCCATCGGTACGCGGCCGCTGGTGTAGAGCACGCATTCGCTGAGGGGGACACCGGCCAGAAGCACGCTGCCCACGGCCTTGTCCAGCGCATTGTGGCGTCCGATGTCCTCGCAGGCGCAGAGGATGCGGCCCTCGTGCAGCACAAAGCAGCTGTGGACTGCATGGGTGGCCTGATAAAGCGGCAGGCCCGCGCTCATAGCGGCGGCGAGGGCATCCACCCACTCCGGCTGCACATCCAGATGCGGCACCGCGCGCAGCGGCTGCACTTCCACCGGACTGCCCAGCGCGACATTGTCGGTGCAGCAGCTGGAAACCTCCTGCGCCGCTGCGCGGCGGGCCGTCAGCGGGTGGTTCAGGTAGATATTGACTTTCAAGCCTTCCGCGCAGACGGCAATTTGTTCCACCTCCTCTGCGGAGGCGATCCATCCTTCGGTCAGCAGCCGCCCCAGCGCCAGCTGCGGCAGAAGCTGGGGCGTGCATACCACCCGGAAGGCCGACTGCTCATTTACATAGATAACTGCGGCGTGTTCTGTTGGAATGGCCGCTTCCGTGCCGTCCGGCATCCGGACGGTTTCAAAGGCGGCTGCTGCGCCGAAGAGGTCGTTTATCTGCATGGGGCAATCCTTTCTCTGCCCATTGGGGCAGGGGGGCCTGTTTGATGAGCGGACTTGGCGTTTCGCAAAGCCCTGCCTTTGAACGGAAAGAATCAAGTCCTCTTATCCGTTGCGCACCGCCTGACGGGTTGCGTTTACTGATTTTTCTGCAGCCCCTTGGCAGGGCTTTGAAAAATCAGAACGCGGCCCCAACAACTCCTCCCTGTTTCAGCCGCTGGCTGCGGTCGTCGTCGTTGCTGTTCAAGTCCTCTTATCCGCGGTTACTGCTAAAGGGAAACTGCCGTGTAAAACAAAAAAGACAGCTATCAAAAGCTGTCTTTTTAGATCGGAAGAGCGTCGTGTAGGGA
>OIJJ01000308.1_pt1 | contig 11453 bp, 10 predicted proteins | sample 1583451 | NCBI WGS metagenome assembly OIJJ01 (sample SAMN02674698, study PRJEB24791) | human gut metagenome, SKBSTL036 | isolation source: stool | host: Homo sapiens | place: USA | reverse complement strand
GGATCGTAGGTACAGTGAACAACCGTTACATTACCGTCTGCATCTTTCTCGAATCCGGTGCAGGTAACAAAGTACGCGTTCATCAGGCGGACCTCATTGCCCGGGAAGAGACGGAAGTATTTCTTCGGTGGTTCCTCCATAAAGTCCTCGCGTTCGATGTAAAGTTCTCTGCCAAATGGAATCTTTCTGGAACCAAGTTCCTCGTTCTCCATATTGTTTGGTGCATCCAGCTCCTCGATCTGTCCTTCCGGATAGTTGTCGATAACAAGCTTGACCGGGTCAAGAATTGCCATCACACGGGACTTCTTTAATTTCAGATCCTCGCGCAGGCAGTACTCTAACATTGCACTGTCGATGGAATTATCTGCTTTGGAGACACCTGCCAGCTCTACAAAGCGGCGGATGGATTCCGGCGTGTAACCTCTGCGGCGCAGCGCTGCGATGGTTACCAGACGCGGGTCATCCCAGCCATCTACAATCTTATCTTCTACCAGTTTCTTGATATAACGTTTTCCGGTAATGACGTTGGTCAGATACATCTTCGCAAACTCAATCTGGCGCGGCGGGTTCTCAAACTCGCACTCTCTTACGACCCAGTCATAGAGCGGTCTGTGATCCTCAAATTCCAGCGTACAAATCGAATGCGTGATGTGCTCAATCGCATCCTCAATCGGATGAGCGAAATCGTACATCGGGTAAATGCACCATTTGTCCCCGGTGTTGTGATGATGCATATGGGCTACACGATAAATAACCGGATCACGCATATTGATGTTCGGGGATGCCATATCAATTTTCGCACGCAGTACCTTTTCGCCATCCGCATATTTGCCTTCTTTCATCTCCTCAAAGAGCTGTAAGTTCTCCTCGATGCTGCGGTTGCGGTATGGGCTTTCCTTACCAGGATTGTTAAAATCACCGCGGTACTCGCGGATCTGATCAGCTGTCAGATCGCAGACGAATGCTTTTCCCTTTTTAATAAGAAGAACTGCACACTCATACATCTGCTGGAAATAGTTGGATGCAAAAAACAGGCGGTCCTCAAAATCAGCGCCCAGCCATTTTACATCCTCGATGATTGACTCAACAAACTCCGTCTTCTCCTTCGTCGGGTTGGTGTCATCAAAACGGAGATTGAATTTTCCGTTGTATTCTTTTGCCAGTCCAGAGTTCAGAATAATCGATTTAGCGTGTCCAATATGAAGATATCCGTTCGGTTCCGGAGGAAATCTCGTCTGGACATGATCGTAAACGCCCTCTGCCAGATCTTTGTCAATCTCGCGCTCGATAAAGTTCTTGGAGACAGCCTCTTCCTTCTCCTCTCCCTCTGCCAATGGTTTTTTATTTTCTTCCATATACATTCCCTCCGTTGTTTCTTTTCGTAAATTGATACTGTTGTTTGAGTCAAATCAAACAGTTTTATTTTTTATCATATCACATTTTGGAGTTTTCGAAAAGGGGATATTTGCCCACAAAAAAGGAAGCGCCGCGGGAGGACACTTCCTTTTCTGATTTTCAATTTTTAAGCATCTTTATTATGGCAATTTAAGATGTCCTGCGTTCGCAGGTAATTGTACTTTTTCTTATTATTATACTACACAAAGGAAAGCAAGAAAAGATAAAACTTTATTCAAGAGTAAACTCACTAATGAAATGTTTCACGTGAAACATTCACTATAAAAAAGAATAGTAAGGGAAAATAAATAAGTAAATAAACTGTTTACCCAATATTTGTAAATAACATAGTAAAATGATTGATGGAAATAAAATGTTTCACGTGAAACATTAGAAGAGAAATAAAATAAATGTTTCACGTGAAACATTGTGTAGATTAAACTTCTTTTTAGTGTTATAATAAAAAAGCAAGAGAAAGGGGACACTAATATGGGAAGAATAATAGCAGTTGCCAATCAGAAGGGCGGCGTAGGAAAAACGACCACAGCTATTAACTTATCCTCATGCTTGAGCGCGTTGGGTAAAAGAGTATTAGCGATAGATATGGATCCACAGGGGAATATGACCAGTGGATTGGGAGTTGATAAAGATAATGTAGAAAAAACGGTATATGATTTGATCATTGGACGGGCGACTGTCGAAGAGTGCCTGTGCAAAGAGGTTTTTGAAAATCTTGATTTGCTTCCTACAAACATTGATCTGTCTGCCGCAGAAATTGAATTAATTGGTGTAGAAAACAAAGAGTTTATCATCCGCGATGAAGTGGCAAAAATCAGAGGAAACTATGACTTTGTAATTGTAGATTGTCCTCCGTCACTGAGTATGTTAACGATTAATGCAATGACAACGGCGGATACTGTTTTAGTTCCGATTCAGTGTGAGTATTATGCATTGGAAGGTTTGAGCCAGCTTATGCACACGATTGATCTGGTAAAAGAAAGATTGAATCCAGATTTAGAGATGGAAGGTGTTGTATTCACAATGTATAATGCCAGAACAAATCTGTCGCTTCAAGTAGTAGAAAATGTAAAGGATAATTTGGATCAGACAATTTATAAGACAATTATACCGAGAAATATCAGACTGGCAGAAGCTCCGAGTCATGGATTGCCAATTAATATTTATGACCCAAAATCATCGGGAGCCGAAAGTTATATGCTTCTGGCAGAAGAAGTGATTCATAAAGGAGAAGAGTAATGGCAGTAAAAAGAGGCGGTCTTGGAAAAGGGCTGGACAGTCTGATTCCGGATCATAAACCAAAGGCGAATACGAGCAAAGATAAGGTGAGCGAACAGGCTTCTGGAAAAGAAAAAACAACAATGCCTGCATCGGGAGAACAAAAAGTAAAAATAGCAAAAGTAGAGCCAAATCGTACACAGCCAAGAAAAAATTTTGATGAAGATTCCCTGATCGAATTAGCAGATTCCATCCGGCAATTCGGTGTACTTCAACCACTTCTTGTTCAGAAAAAAGGAGATTATTATGAGATTATTGCCGGAGAAAGAAGATGGCGCGCTGCAAAAATGGCAGGTCTGAAAGAAATTCCCGTAATCATCAGAGAATATTCTCATCAAGAAATGGTAGAGATTGCCTTAATCGAAAATATTCAGAGAGAAAATCTTAATCCGATTGAGGAAGCTCAGGCATTCAAGCGGCTGTTGGAAGAGTTTCAATTAAAACAGGACGAAGTGGCAGAGAGGGTTTCTAAGAGTAGAACAGCAGTTACCAACTCCATGCGTCTTCTGAAGCTTGATGAAAAAGTGCAGCAGATGATCATCGATGATATGATTTCTACAGGACATGCAAGAGCGCTTCTTGCAATTGAAGACAAAGAGCAGCAATATATTCTTGCTAATAAAATTTTTGATGAAAAGCTAAGCGTGCGTGAGACAGAAAAACTTGTAAAAGATTTAAAGAAACCGAAAAAGGAAAAAACGAAAAAGGATACCAGCAATGACTTTATTTATCGGGATCTGGAAGAGAAAATGAGATCGGTGATTGGAACCAAAGTCAGTGTCAATCAGAAATCAAAAGGAAAAGGGAAAATAGAAATCGAATACTATTCTGACGAAGAGTTGGAACATATATTTGAAATGATCATGTCTATCCATCAGTAAAATTTGTACACGAACCATTTGAAAAAAAGGAGGAAATATGGAAGACAGTTTACTATTTCATCTCGGGTTTGATCCGGTGTTCCTTTTGCTTGGACTCCTGATTTTCATTATAATCTTATTTGTGCTTGTCATAAGTATGCATATGAAATATAATCGCTTAAAAAGCAGTTACAATGCATTTATGAAAGGCAAAGATGGAAGGTCAATGGAAAAGAGCATTACAGACCGACTGGATGAAATTGATAATTTATCCCATATGGCAAAGTTAAACCGGCAGAATATAAAAGAAATTTATCGGAGGCTAGAAGGAAATTATCAGAAGATTGGAATTGTCAAGTATGACGCATTTCAGGAAATGGGAGGAAATCTCAGTTTTGTGTTGACATTGCTTGATGCAAATGATAATGGCTTTGTGTTAAATGTAATGCATAGCCGGGAAGGGTGCTATAACTATATTAAGGAGATTGTGAAGGGTGAAAGTTATGTAGAACTGTCATCGGAGGAAACGGAATCATTAGAGAAAGCAATTTTCCAGGAAGCATATGCACTCAAAGATATTGTAGATGTAAAAAAATAGAAGGTATGAGGAGAAAAACAAATGTTAGATATTAAATTTTTAAGAGCAAACCCAGATATTGTAAAACAGAATATTAAAAATAAATTTCAGGACAGTAAGCTTCCGCTTGTGGATGAAGTGATCGCACTGGATTTAAGAAACAGAGAGATCAAACAGGAAGTAGAAGCGCTTCGTGCAGAGAAAAATAAAATTTCCAAAATGATCGGAGCATGCATGGCTCAGGGGAAAAAAGAAGAGGCAGAAGAGTATAAGAGACAGGTGTCTGCTCAGGGAGATACCATTGAAAAACTTTCTGTGGAAGAAAAAGAAGTAGAAGAGAAGATTAAAACGATTATGATGACAATTCCAAATATCATTGATCCATCTGTTCCAATCGGAAAAGATGACAGTGAAAATGTGGAATTAGAGAGATATGGAGAGCCGGTTGTGCCAGATTATGAGATTCCGTATCACACAGAAATTATGGAAAAATTTGACGGAATTGATCTGGAAAGTGCAGGAAAGGTAGCAGGAAACGGATTTTATTATCTGATGGGAGATATTGCACGATTACATTCTGCAGTGATTTCTTATGCGCGTGATTTTATGATCGACCGCGGATTTACTTATTGCATCCCGCCATTCATGATTCGCAGTAATGTAGTGACAGGAGTGATGAGCTTTGCGGAGATGGATTCTATGATGTACAAGATTGAAGGAGAAGACTTATATCTGATCGGTACAAGTGAACACTCTATGATCGGAAAATTCATCGATACCATGCTCGATGAGAAGACATTGCCAAGAACGTTAACATCTTATTCTCCATGCTTCCGGAAAGAAAAAGGAGCTCATGGAATTGAGGAAAGAGGAGTGTACCGTATTCACCAGTTTGAAAAACAAGAAATGATCGTTGTATGTAAGCCAGAAGACAGCATGAAATGGTACGATGTGATGTGGAAAAATACAGTAGATCTGTTCCGCTCTCTTGATATTCCGGTTCGTACTCTTGAATGTTGTTCAGGAGATCTTGCTGATCTTAAAGTAAAATCTGTCGATGTAGAAGCATGGTCACCAAGACAACAGAAATATTTTGAAGTTGGAAGCTGCTCAAATCTGGGAGACGCTCAGGCGAGAAGATTGAATATCAGAGTCAAAGGTGAGGACGGAAAATATTTCGCTCATACACTAAATAACACAGTAGTTGCACCACCTAGAATGCTGATTGCTTTTCTGGAGAACAACCTTCAAGCAGACGGTTCTATTAAGATTCCAGCTGCATTACAACCGTATATGGGTGGTAAGACAGAAATCAAATAGAGGAAAAAAACGTGCATCAATATTTAAAAGCAATCGGATTTGACCATCTGAAAACGAAAAAAGATCTGAAAGAAGTTCTGAGAGATACAAAGGAAAACTTTACAAGTCACGAAGAAACTGCAAATATAGAAGGAGAAATAGTTTGTGAATATAAGAAAGAATATTCTGAAGCTATGGGAATCATTATGTGCGGGGACTACGATGGCGAAGAATTTGAGATGGAATACTACTTCCCTTATTTAAAGGGAAGTGGTATTACTTCTTATGAAGATATCATTGTAGAAAAGAGAATGGACAGAGACATGTACCTGGGTGTGTGTGAGGATGTGCGGGTTGGAATCAGTCTGATATTTCATCTGATCAATGGGATGGAGTACCGTCAAGTGAAAAACTCGGGAGGAGTTTCTAAAAAATCTACTTCTCTGACACTTTCGGCTATGGCGCTTTCAGGAAGTATTTTACTGCCGATTAAGAAAAATGATTATCAGCTTCAGAGCCAACAGGAAGAGGCAAGAAACCGTATGATGCTTTTGAGTGCGGCAAAAAGTGGTGACGAGAAGGCGATGGAGACATTGACATTAGAGGATATGGACACTTACTCAAAAGTTTCCAAAAAGTTGATGACAAATGATGTCTATACAATTGTGGATACATATTTTATGCCATATGGTGCAGAATGTGACCAGTATTCTATTTTGGGAGAGATTTTAAAGATTCGTTCCTGTAGAAATGAGAGAACCGGCACAGAACTTTATGTATTTACGATGGATGTCAATGAACTGCAGTTTGACGTTTGCGTACCGAGAAATAGTATTTTCGGAGTGCCGGAAGTAGGGCGGAGATTTAAAGCGAATATATGGCTGCAGGGGATAATTAATTTCCAGTAAATGAGAAGAAAAGCAGATAAAAAGTTTCAAAAGTTTCAAAATAGGTATTTCAAAATCAGAGATTATTTGGTATACTAATAACAGTGTGAAAAAACATATTGCTTTGTTTCGGCAAAGCAGATGCATGTTTCCTTAGTTAAATGGATATAACAAGTGCCTCCTAAGGAGGAACCAAGGTTATCACTTCCTGAAAAAACTTTTGGGTTCAAATCTAGTTAAGAAGAGTAAAAATTGACACAAAGGTTTTACCCTAATAGGGGAGTGCTTTGATGTCACCAACATGAAAAATAATAGTAATTAACAGCTTGAAAAAAGCTGATAATTAAATAAAGGTTGCCATTACCAAAAAGCTGGAAAACCGCGTGTTTTCAAGGAAAAATGGCATTTTGTCTCGTTAGTTAAATGGATATAACATGGTCCTCCTAAGACTAAATTATAGGTTCGATTCCTATACGAGACGGCCAGTCAAAAGCGTTCGATTATTAGCAGAAATGCAAATAATGGGGCGCTTTTTTGATAAGAAAAATGCATGACTTTATTGCTTTGAGGATGATTTTCAGCTAATACAATGAAATAATTGTTAGCTGGCAGCTAATAAAAAATAGAGTTTTGCAAACAGACTGTATCAGAGATATTGCTAACATTTGGGGAAGTAGTTGTTGTCACCACTGATTTAGGAATGTAAAATACAGTAGTTCAAAGGAAAAATTCTTTGCAGAATATAATTTGCAAACATATATTAGCTGAAACAATGGAGAAATATATTAGCTGTAGCTAATAGAAAACGAGATGCTCGTTTGGAACTGATTTCAAAAATAATCGGATCCAGACGAGCATTTTTTAGTCTGACCGAAGAAGGAGGAAATGATGACTGAAGTAACGAAAGAATTTATCCAGAAGAATGAAGATGAGAAGATCATTGAAATTGAGATTGAAAGACTTCGTTCATTTAAAAATCATCCTTTTCAAGTGAAAGATGATAATGAGATGCATTTATTAAAAGAAAGTATTGAGAAGTATGGAATTCTCACTCCGTTGATTGTCAGACCTGTGCCGGATGGAGTTTACGAGATTATAGCGGGACACAGGAGAAGACATGCTGCTGAGTTACTGGGATATCGAAAAGTACCGGTAATAATTCGTGTAATGAATGAAGATGAAGCTATTTTGAATATGGTAGATTCCAATCTACACAGAGAAAAAATCAGTTTTAGTGAAAAGGCTTTTGCTTACAAAATGAAAAATGATGTACTGAAAAGAAAATCAGGCAGGAAAAAAGGCCAAATAGACCACGAAACGAAAAAGAAGAGAACAGTGGAGATTATCAGTGAAGAATGTGGTGATAGTCCGAAACAGGTACAACGGTATATTTCATTAACGAAACTAATACCGGAGTTTTTACAAAAATTGGATGATGAATTGATATCTTTTAATCCGGCAGTTGAAATTTCAGCGTTGAAGGAAGAGGAGCAAAAACAATTGTTGGAAGCTATGGATTATGCTCAGGCCGTTCCATCTTTATCACAGGCACAACGAATTAAAAAGTTAAGTAAAGAAAACCAACTTACATTAGAGAAGATGCAGGAAATTATGAGTGAGATAAAAAAAGGTGAGATCACGAGAGTTGCTTTTACAAATGAGCAGCTTCACAAATATTTCCCAAGCAGATACACACCCGCCATGATGAAACGAGAAATTATAGCATTATTGAAAATCTGGCAGAATGAAAATTGGGAGAAATAAATGGAGGAAAACAGTATGTGTAGAGTAATTTCAGTAGCAAACCAGAAAGGCGGAGTTGCAAAAAGTACAACGACTTTAAATCTTGGGGTAGGATTGGCAAGACAAGGAAAAAAAGTGTTATTGATCGATGCGGATCCACAGGGAAGTTTAACTGCAAGTCTTGGATATGTAGAACCGGATGATATTGGAACTACACTTGCAACTATTATGATGAATATTATCAATGACGAGGAAATTGCTGAGGAAGAAGGCATTTTACATCATGAGGAACAAGTGGATCTCCTACCGGCCAATATTGAGTTATCTGCTCTGGAAGTAACCATGAGTAATGTAATGAGCAGAGAACTGATCATGAAGGAATATATTGATACGATGCGATCACGATACGATTATATTTTGATTGATTGTATGCCGAGTTTAGGCATGATGACCATCAATGCCTTAGTAGCTTCTGATACGGTTCTGATACCTGTACAAGCTGCATATCTGCCGGTTAAAGGACTTCAACAGTTGATCAGGACTATTTCTATGGTAAAGAAGAGATTGAACCGGAAACTAACGATACAGGGAATTCTTTTGACAATGGTGGATTTTCGTACTAATTACGCCAAAGATATTGCTTCCAGAGTGAGAGAAACTTATGGATCTAAGATTTCTATCTTTGAAAATGTCATTCCACTGTCAGTTAAGGTAGCTGAAGCAAGTGCGGAAGGAAAAAGTATTTATTGTCATTGTCCAAATGGAAAAGTATCTATGGCTTATGAAAATTTGACGCAGGAGGTTTTGGAAAATGAAAAATAGAAGCGGAGAAAAAATCAAATTGACAAGCATTGATGAATTGCTGGGAGTAGTCAATGAAGAATCTGCAATGGAAATAGAAATAAATAGAATCCATGCATTTAAAGATCATCCTTTCAAAGTATTGGATGATGAAAAGATGGCAGATTTGATAGAGAGTGTAAAGGGCAACGGGGTACTGACACCAGTTTTATTAAGATCTGATGGTGAAGATGGATATGAAATGATATCCGGTCATCGAAGGATGCATGCGGCAGCTATAGCTGGATTGGAAACTATTCCTGCAATCGTGAGAGAACTGTCAGATGATGATGCAGTGATTGCTATGGTAGATGCGAATATTCAGCGAGAAGAGTTACTTCCGAGTGAAAAGGGATTTGCTTATAAGATGAAACTGGATGCGATAAAGAGACAGGGAAAAAGAGTTGATTTAACTTGTGGTCATAATGGCCACAAGTTGGGTAAGAAATCAAGAGAAGAGCTAGGGGAACAGGTAGGGGAGAGTGCCCGTAATGTTCAGAGATACATTCGCCTTACAGAATTGATTCCAGAATTATTAGATATGGTAGATGCAAAGAAGCTGAATTTTACCATTGCTGTTGATATTTCCTACATTGATAAGGAAATGCAGAAATGGATCTACGAGTATATCCGAGATACAGGATTTATTAAACCAAAGCAGATTACAGTTTTGAGAAAACAGTTGGAAGAAGGATCGGTGAATCAGGGATTTATGATCTCGATTTTCAATAGTTGCATTGCGGTAAAAGCACCGGAACGAAAAGTGGTGTTATCAGGAAAGAAACTCACAAAATATTTTCCGGAAGATTATTCGGAAGCGGATATGGAAAAGGTGATTGAGGAATTACTGGAACAATGGAAAAGAGAACAGGAATAAGGGGTGTCAAAATAAGATAACCCAAAGAAAGAAGAGATACAGAAGTTTAAAAAAAGGACTTCTATGAGAGAAAGGAAGGGAGGAAGATACATGGACAAAAAAATGAATTTTAAATATTTTTATGGAACAGAAGCAGACCAGTTTAGTTTTTACAGAATACCAAAAGCGTTATTTACCAATGAGTGTTTTAAGGATCTTTCCAGTGATGCGAAGATCTTATACGGTTTGATGCTGGACAGAATGTCTTTATCCATTAAGAATCAGTGGTTTGATGAAGAAAATCGGGCATATATCTATTTTTCCATTGAAGATATCATGGAATTATTGAATTGTGGCAGAAATAAAGCGGTGAAATCTCTTCAGGAGCTGGATGATGAAAAAGGGATCGGTTTGGTCGAAAAGCGCAGGCAGGGCTTTGGAAAGGTTACGATCATCTATGTAAAATCATTTATTCAGGAGGGGTGTGAGGAAGAGAAAAAAGAAAAATCAAAGATGGTGAAGTTTACAAATCAAACTTCTGTAGAGGAAGAAGAGATAGAAGAAGTTTACATTTCAAACTTCAAGAAGTCCCAAAAACAAACTTCAAGAAGTCCCGAAAATAAACTTCAAGAAGTTTACATTTCAAACTCTAATAATACTAATATTAACAATACTAATCTTAGTGAGAATAAATCTAATCATATCGTATCTGCAGATGGGATAGGATCCGAAGAGGATGAGATGGAAACATTACATGCGTATCAATCTCTGATCAAAGACAATCTGGATTATGATTCTTTGTTAGTGAGTCATCCTCATGACAAAAATCAGATTGATGAAATCGTGGATCTGATCGTAGAGACTGTTATGTGTAAGAGTGATAAAGTACTGATTGCAAGCAACTGGTATTCAGGAGCCTTGGTAAGAGGAAAATTCATGAAGCTGGATTATTCCCATGTAGAGTATGTGCTGCATTGTCTGGAAGGAAATACGAGTAAAATCAAGAATATCAAGAAATATTTACTTGCGGCATTGTTCAATGCCCCTTCAACGATAAACGGATATTACAGGGCAGAGGTAAATCATGATATGCCGTGGCTGGTAAGATAGGAGGATGGATATGGTTATTTTAAAATTGGCAGGAAGAGTGTTATTGGTTCCATTGTGGTTCATCATTTCAATCATAGGTGCCGGAGTGAAGTTACTGGTACATATGGTGGCAATCGCAAAAAAGATATTGGGATTCGGAATTATGGCGTTGCTCATAGGAACAGTGATCTGTTACCAAGACTGGCTCCAGGCAGCTTTTCTGGCTTGTATGGGAGGTGTTCTGATTTCTATTTTATTTGCTGGAGAATTTATAGATACTGTAATCGACTTGCTTAGAGAAAAAATATGTGCATTGATTTTAGGTTAAAAAAGATGATGATAGTTGAAAGAGTCTTAGTGATTTCAGATGAAAATAGGGCCTCTCCACTTTAGGGAAACACATAGATTTAGCGGCAAATTATGGATGGCATCAGGTATTTTATGTATGCTTTGTGGACTTTTTGGGAAAAGCATGGCTGCATTGGTTGTGTATATTATAAGCATTATGGCAGCTGCAATCATTAGCATTCTCTACTCCTACTTTTTTTATAAGAAAAAGCTGGCAACTGGAGAAGGCTTAAAAATTCAGTATAATACAAAAAAGTGTGATA
>OIJJ01000289.1_pt1 | contig 12026 bp, 9 predicted proteins | sample 1583451 | NCBI WGS metagenome assembly OIJJ01 (sample SAMN02674698, study PRJEB24791) | human gut metagenome, SKBSTL036 | isolation source: stool | host: Homo sapiens | place: USA | reverse complement strand
GGTCGGCATAACAGCCATTTTCGGAATATCAGCACCGAAATCCTGCATCATACGAAGACGCCTGATAATCTCCTCCTTCTCAGGAGTCTTAAAAAAATCATGGTTGGAAGCAATTACCTTTACACCTGCCTCATGAGCAGCATTGATGATTGTCTTAACAACTTCATCACCTGTAAATGCTTCTACATCAATTAAATCTACATAACCGCTCTGAGCAGCTGCAATATTTAAAGCAGCATAGTCATTTACAGAAATTTCTTTCTCACCGCCTTCTTTGGAAGTACGGAATGTAAGGAGAACAGGAATGTCTTTTAAAACTTCCTGAAGCTCTTTAGTGGTTTCTAATACTTTCTCAGTAGCAAAGACATCATCAAACCAGTCTACACGCCACTCAACTACATCAACAGGAAGAGTAGTGATTTTTTTGGCTTCTTCGAGAATGTCTGTTTTTGTTTTTCCTACGATGGGAACGCAGATCTTAGGTCTGCCCTCGCCGATCACAGTGTTTTTTACCTGAACTGTGTTCATCTGTTTATCCTCATATTTTCTGTTGTATTATAGTAGTTCCGGATTATTATGGAACTGTTATAAGAATAACCGTAACATAACCGCATGATCAATAGCTTTTTGAAGCAAACTGCAGGATATGTACATTCTGCGCGGAGTAATATATCAGTACATCTCCTGCAGTACGCCGAAAAGCGGTATATATCAAATATTATGTGCAGAAAGATCAGTGAAATGATCTGTTCTGCATCACAATATGAGATATCTTTACTGAAGATACCATCAGGTATCAGTCATCATAGGAGATGTGAAGAATTTCTTTCATATGTTCGATAGGCATTGGTTCGCCTGTCCATAACTCAAATGCAGCGGAACCCTGGAATAACATCATTCCCAGACCGTTCATTGTCTTGCATCCTACCTCTTTGGCCATGGAACGCATCTTTGTCTCCAGAGGAGAGTAAGGAACATCAATAACGATCAGCTCAGGACGGAAGTAAGATTTGTCCGGAACAACGGACTGGCCTTCCAGAGGTTTCATTCCCACACCTGTAGCATTGACAAAAATGTAGCTGTCATCCATCTCGGCTTTCAGTTTATCAAGGTCTGCCAGATCATAAAGAACTGCATGGCAGGATGTCTTTGTGTTGATCTTCTCTACTGTGGATACTGCACGATCCCAGAATTCATCCTTGCGGTTAAAGATTGTGATCTCGGCAACGCCGTCCAAAGCAGCCTGGATCTCGATAGCAGTGGCAGCACCGCCTGCACCGACGATAGTCATTTTCTTTCCGATCACATCAATATCATTATCTTTCAGGGCAGACATAAATCCGATACCGTCAGTGATATGACCTGTAAGATGACCGTTGTCATTTACGATCGTGTTAACTGCACCGCATAATTCTGCTGCAGGAGAAAGCTTATCCAGGTATTTTCCAACCAGAGTTTTGTTTGGCATGGAAACATTGGATCCTCTCATTTTCAGAGTACGGATTGCTTTTACTGCATCCTCAATCTCATCTGCGCCAACCTCGAAAGCAAGGTAAGCGTAGTCATACCCGAGTTTTGCAAAAGCCTCATTCTGCATTGCAGGAGAGCTGGAGTGACGGATCGGGTAAGCCATCAGACCGATTAATTCAGTATGTCCGGTAATTCTTTCAGCCATTATAATATCCCCTTTCGTATTTTGTTGTAAAGGTTTTTATTGAAGGTATCCCATCTGAGTCAGTGTATTAAGGATATTTCTTCCTTCCAGAGTTCCGTCGATGATCCTTCTTGCACGTTTGCTGTCTCCGATGTTCAGGATCTCAACATCATCAGAAACAAAAGCATCGGAAAGCTCTGCGAAAAGCTGTCCCTGAGCTCTCATACCAAGACATACGAATCCGTAGTCAAATGGAAGCTCACGTTCACCTTCTGCATCTTTTACAAGGAAAGAGCTGTCTTTTACTTCCTGAAGAGCTGTCTTTGTAAGCTGGGCCACATGATGTTTCTTCATCTGGTCCTTCATGTCATTCTTTGTAACAGGATCCAGGTCACGTCCGATCTGATCCATCATCTCCACAATAGAAATCTCAGCATTTCTTGCTGCAAAGAATTCCACAACATCAAGACCAACAGCACCGCCGCCCACAACAACAACCTTCTTGCCTGTCATTTCTTCCGGATAGTCATTGATGTGATTAATCATTCCCAGGATAGAAGCAACCTTGCTGCCTTCTTTGTCAATGCGGTCGTGAAGTCCCCTGATCGGAGGAAGCAGTGGCGCGGAACCTGTGGAGCTTACGATCAGGTTCGGATGGAATTTGCGGATATTTTCCGGTGTTCCTTCTGTGTTTGTGAAGATATAAAGATTCTCAAGCTGCTCTGCTCTGTGAATCAGATAGTTCGGGAAATCAGCCAGACGCTTCTTTGCAGGAATCTTAGAGATCACAGAAGCAAGACCGCCAAGAGTCTCACCTTTTTCCAGAAGGAAGGTATTACAGCCTACTTCTGCGGCTGTACAGGCAGCTTCCAGTCCGGCAGTACCGCCTCCGATTACTACAACGTTACAGTTTTTGTTCACTTTCTGATTCTTATAAACATCACCTTCCAGAACAGCCGGGTTTACAGTACAGCGGATCGGACGGTTAAAGCCGATTCTGTTTCCTGCACATCCGATGTTACAGGAGATACATTTGCGAAGGTCACATTCTCTGCCTGTAGCTACTTTGTTTACCCATGCAGGTTCTGCGATAAGACCACGTCCCATACCGATCAGGTCTGCATCGCCGTCAGCGAGGATCTGCTCGGCAACCTTTGGGTTACGGATATTTCCCATGGAGATACATGGTTTGCCGAATTTCTCTCTGACAGCTTTAGGCATATAGGAACGCCATCCGTCTTTCATGTAGTTGGCATCGATCTGATACTGGATAGAACCGTTTAAACCGCAGGAAACATCGAAGATATCAACTTCATCCTGAATATATTCCAGATATTCAAGAGTATCCTCGAGAGTGTTGCCGCCTTCCATCAGCTCATCTGCGCTGAGACGGAGCATGATCGGGAAGAAAGGTCCGACCTGTTTTCTTACTTCCTCAATGACCATACGGCAGAAACGTGTTCTGTTTTCCACAGATCCGCCGAACTCATCTGTACGTTTGTTTGTAAGAGGAGAGAGGAACTGGCTGATCAGATAGGAATGTCCCGCATGGATTTCTACTGCGTCAAAACCTGCAGCCTGGGCTCTCTTTGCAGCCTCGCCGTATTTCTTTACAATGTGATGGATTTCTTCCACTGATAACGGACGCGGGATTTCTCCGCCTTCTTTGGACGGAACATCAGATGCGGAAACCGGCTGCATATTTGTACGTGCGGAAACAGCGGAAGCACCTGCGTGGTTGATCTGGATCGCAATACAGGTACCATATTTGTGGATCTCTTCACAGAATTTGTACAGACGCGGCAGATAGTTGTCGTGGTCAATACGAAGCTGAGTAGTTCCGTTGGAACCCTGCGGAGAATCTACGCTTGCATTCTCTACGATGATCAGACCTGTGCCGCCTTTGGCACGCTCTTTATAATAATTAATGTGAAGAAAACTCATTTCGCCGTTCTGTTCCCCGTAATTGGTTCCCATAGGCATCATAACGATACGGTTTTTGATAGTCATATTTTTTACTGTGAGTGGTGTGAAAATATGCTGGTAATTGCTTTTCATTACGTCTTTCCTCCTGAAATTTTCTGTTGGATCTATAATTGTTCAGTGCTTTAGTTGTGGCCTGAATTTCTTTGATGTGTTAATTATATAATGGGATAATCCATAAATCTAATTGATAATTCGTGCTATATAATAAAAAACATCTATGGTTTTGCTGAGACTTTTATACCTGTGCAGTCGGATTCGCAGACAAGTGAGTGGTATAGTTACCTCAAACACGCTCTGGTGTGCCGACAAGTTGATTCTTGAAACAGTCTTGCAGGATAGAAATAAGAAATTCAGACGCAGGATTGTTCGAGAAATCAACTTGTCGATACACTGGTTTGCGGGAGAGGGTGAAATACGGGACAATACAAAATAACCGTAATACCCTCTATTAAATAGGAAGAAATGCTCAAAAAAACAAAATTTGGAGAAACCTGACAAATTTTTCTGCTATATTTTTAACGAAAATGACAAATAAATGTTGAAATTTTCTGCCGGAAAAGGTAAAATTAAAATCGGCTAAATTTTTGGGTTAACTTTTAAATATTCTCATAAAGATGGAGGGCAAACAAGAATGAGTAATGCAACACAAAGCTTAGCAGGCACAAGAATTACTTCTTTGCTTGACGCAAACAGTTTTGTCGAAATCGGACAGGGTGTAACAGCCAGATCCACAGATTTCAACATGACTGCAAACAAGGCACCATCTGACGGTGTTATCACCGGATATGGTGTGATCGATGACAAACTGGTTTATGTATACAGCCAGGATGCATCTGTATTAAACGGTACTGTTGGTGAAATGCATGCAAAGAAGATCACAAGACTTTATGATCTTGCCATGAAAACAGGCGCTCCGGTTATCGGACTTGTTGACTGTGCAGGTATCCGTCTTCAGGAAGCAACAGACGCACTGGAAGCTTTCGGACAGATCTATCTGAAACAGACACTGGCATCCGGTGTGATCCCGCAGATCACAGCAATCTTCGGAACATGCGGCGGTGGTATGGCAGTTATCCCGTCCCTGACAGATTTCACATTCATGGAATCCAAAAAAGGAAAAATGTTCGTCAACACACCAAACGCACTGGAAGGAAACAACACAGACAAATGCGACACAGCAGCAGCTGATTTCCAGAGCAAAGAGACAGGTGTGATCGATGGAGTTGGTACAGAGGATGAGATTCTTGGCCAGATCCGTTCCTTAGTATCACTTCTTCCTTCTAATAATGAAGACACAGACAATTACACAGAGTGTACAGACGATCTTAACCGCGTATGCGCAGATCTTGCAAACTGTGTAGGTGACACAGCAATCGCACTTTCCCAGATCGCTGACAACGGTGAATTCTTCGAGACAAAAGCAGACTATGCAAAAGACATGGTTACAGGCTTTATCCGTTTAAACGGCGCTACAGTAGGTGCTGTTGCAAACAGAAGCGAAGTATATGACGCAGAAGGTAAGAAAACAGAAACATTTGACGGAAGCATCTCTGCAAGAGGCGCAAGAAAAGCAGCAGATTTCGTGAAATTCTGCGACGCTTTTGATATTCCGGTACTTACACTTACAAACGCAACAGGCTTCATGGCAACCTTATGCAGCGAGAAGATGATGGCGAAATCCGTAGGTGAACTGGTAGCTGCATTTGCAGATGCAACTGTTCCGAAGGTAAATGTGATCATCGGCAAAGCTTACGGTACAGCTTACGTGGCAATGAACAGCAAATCTATCGGTGCAGACCTTGTATATGCATGGGATAACGCAGAGATCGGTATGATGGATGCTTCCCTGGCAGCCAAGATCATGTATGCAGATGCAGATGCTGCTGAACTGAATGAAAAAGCTGCTCAGTACAGAGAGCTTCAGAATGGTGTTGCTTCCGCAGCAGCAAGAGGCTATGTTGACACTGTGATCAGCCCGGCTGACACAAGAAAATATGTAATCGGTGCATTTGAGATGCTGTTCACAAAGAGAGAAGATCGTCCGTCTAAGAAACATGGAACGGTCTAAGCGGGGTGACGCATATGAAAATAATCAAAAAAATAACTTCTGTATTCATGACATTTCTCGTAATGGCTGCGCTGGTGATCGGCAGCACCTCTGCGGTATTTGCCGCAGATAAGGTTGATGATACTGTTAAGTCCACACTGGTAACTACAGCAGAAGGACTGACAGATGCCATTGTCCAGCTTAAAGATGAAGAAATCGAGAATTACATGAGTTCAGGAGATGACTTTACAACAAGTGCCATGCAGTCCTGGCAGACATCCAAGGATGAACTTGGCGCAAAGAAGGACAGCAATGGTGAAACTACTGTAACTTTCAAAGATGATCAGTACACAGTTACTGTTCCTCTTAAATTTGAGAAAGCAGAAGCAAACTTTGTATATGTCTTTGACTCACAGGGAACACCGACTTCCATGTCTGTAGATGTACAGTATGGTATGGGCAAGACTCTTCAGAGAGCAGGTCTTAATACTCTGATGGGTATTGGAACTGTATTCGTAATGCTGATTTTATTAAGCCTTCTGATTTCTCTGTTTAGATTTATTCCGAATCCGGAAGCAAAGAAAGCAGCAGAAGCAAAAGCAGCCAAAGCTGCAAAAGAGGCAGAGGCAGCAGCCATCGCACAGACAGCACCTGCACAGGCAGAAGAGAACCTTGCAGATGACGGAGAGCTGGTAGCTGTTATCGCAGCAGCTATCGCAGCAGCAGAAGGAACTACAACAGATGGCTTCGTAGTTCGTTCCATCCGTAAAGTAAAAAGAAATAGAAGATAATTGTCATTTATTTAGGAGGATTTTAAAATGAAAAGCTATACAATTACAGTAAATGGTACAGCATATGAAGTAACTGTTGAAGAAACAGGAAGCGTATCCGCTCCTGCAGCAGCTCCAAAAGCAGCACCTAAGGCTGCACCTGCAGCAGCTCCGAAAGCAGCAGCTCCTGCAGCAGGCGCCGGCGCAGTGAAAGTAACTGCTTCCGTACCTGGTAAAGTTGTCAAAGTAGCAGCAAGCGTTGGACAGGCAGTAAAAGCCGGAGACAGCGTAGTTATTCTTGAATCCATGAAAATGGAAATCCCTGTAGTAGCTCCTCAGGACGGTACTATCGCAAGCATTGATGTTGCAGAAGGTGCCTCTGTAGAAAACGGAGATACTTTAGCAACAATGAACTAAGACGGGAGGTAGTCAAATGTCTTATGTAACAGAAACATTGTCCAACCTGATTCACCAGACAGCATTCTTCAATCTGACATGGGGCAATTACCTGATGATCGCAGTAGCCTGCGTATTCCTTTATCTTGCTATCAAGAAAGGATTCGAGCCGCTTCTGCTTGTTCCTATCGCATTCGGTATGCTGCTTGTAAATATCTATCCGGACATTATGGCAAATCCGGAAGATATGTCTAACGGTGTAGGCGGACTTCTTCATTATTTCTACATCCTTGATGAGTGGAGTATCTTACCATCCCTGATCTTCATGGGTGTAGGTGCCATGACAGACTTCGGCCCGCTGATTGCCAACCCGATCAGTTTCCTGATGGGTGCAGCAGCACAGCTTGGTATCTATGCAGCTTACTTCCTGGCAATCCTGATGGGATTCAACGGAAAAGCAGCAGCAGCGATCTCCATCATCGGTGGTGCTGACGGCCCGACTTCCATTTTCCTTGCAGGTAAACTTGGACAGTCTGCACTGATGGGACCGATCGCAGTGGCAGCATATTCCTATATGTCACTGGTTCCGATCATCCAGCCGCCTATCATGAAACTCTGCACAACAGAGAAAGAACGTAAGATCAAAATGGATCAGCTTCGCCCGGTTTCCAAACTGGAGAAGATCCTGTTCCCGATCGTTATCACAATCGTTGTCTGCCTGATTTTGCCTACAACAGCTCCGCTGGTTGGTATGCTCATGCTGGGTAACCTGTTCAGAGAGTGCGGTGTTGTAAAACAGCTGACAGAAACAGCTTCCAATGCCCTGATGTATATCGTAGTTATCCTTCTGGGTACATCCGTAGGTGCTTCCACAAGTGCAGAAGCATTCTTAAACGCAGATACTCTGAAGATCGTAGTTTTAGGTCTTGTTGCATTCGCAATCGGTACATTCGGCGGATGTATGCTTGGTAAACTGCTCTGCAAACTGACTCATGGAAAGATCAACCCGCTGATCGGTTCCGCAGGTGTATCCGCAGTACCTATGGCAGCCCGTGTATCCCAGAAAGTGGGTGCAGAGGCAGATCCTACAAACTTCCTTCTGATGCACGCAATGGGCCCGAACGTTGCCGGTGTTATCGGTACAGCCGTAGCAGCCGGAACATTCATGGCTATTTTCGGAGTATAACCAAATCAAGCAAGCTATCTTGCTTGTATCAGGAGGAGTGCAACTCCTTCTGATAAGCTGCGGAGCAGCTATTTGGTTATGAGCAAGTAGCGAAGCGGATTGCGAATATCCGATTAAACAGAACTATAAAGGAGATTTAATAATGGCAGAATTAGAGAAAAAACCTGTTAAAATTGTGGAAACCATTCTCCGTGATGCTCATCAGTCCCAGATTGCAACACGTATGACCACAGAACAGATGCTTCCGATCGTAGATAAACTTGATAAAGTCGGCTATCACGCAGTAGAGTGCTGGGGTGGTGCAACATTCGATGCATCCCTTCGTTTCCTCCACGAAGATCCATGGGAAAGACTTCGTAAATTACGTGACGGCTTCAAAAACACAAAACTTCAGATGCTTTTCCGTGGACAGAACATCCTTGGATACCGTCCATATGCAGATGACGTTGTAGAATACTTCGTACAGAAATCTGCTGCAAACGGAATCGATATCATCCGTATTTTTGACTGCCTCAATGACCTTCGTAACCTGCAGACAGCAGTAAGCGCTGCAAACAAAGAGAAGGCTCATGCACAGGTAGCTCTTTCCTATACATTAGGAGATGCTTACACACTGGAATACTGGACAGACATTGCAAAACGTATTGAAGATATGGGCGCTGATTCCATCTGTATCAAAGATATGGCAGGACTTTTAGTGCCGAATGAAGCAACTCGCCTTGTAACTGCATTAAAGCAGGCAACAGACATTCCTATCGAACTTCATACACACTATACAAGTGGTGTCGGTGGAATGACTTACTTAAAAGCAGTAGAAGCAGGTGTGGATATCATCGATACAGCAATGTCTCCATTTGCACTGGGAACATCCCAGCCTGCAACAGAGGTTATGGTTGAGACATTCAAGGATACACCATACGACACAGGATTTGATCAGAAGCTTCTCTCCGAGATCGCTGACTACTTCCGTCCGATCCGTGACGAAGCTCTTGACAGCGGACTGCTCAATCCGAAGAACCTTGGTGTTAACATCAAGACTTTACTGTACCAGGTACCGGGCGGTATGCTCTCCAACCTGACTTCCCAGTTAAAAGAACAGCACGCAGAAGACAAATTCTACGATGTTCTCGAGGAAGTTCCGCGTGTACGTAAAGACCTTGGTGAACCGCCACTTGTTACTCCGTCTTCACAGATCGTTGGTACACAGGCTGTATTCAACGTACTTATGGGCGAGAGATACAAAATGGTTACAAAAGAAACAAAAGATATCCTGTTAGGAAAATACGGCGCAACTGTAAAACCGTTTAATCCGGAAGTACAGAAGAAGTGCATCGGCGATGAGAAACCGATCACATGCCGTCCTGCAGACCTTCTTGACAACGAGCTTGAGAAACTTGAGAGCGAAATGGCTCAGTATAAGGAACAGGATGAAGACGTATTAACATACGCACTGTTCCCACAGGTAGCTATGGACTTCTTCAAATACCGTCAGGCTCAGAAAACAAAAGTTGACGAGAAAGCAGCTGACAAAAAGAACGGAGCATATCCTGTATAATTGATCAGTAATTAAATATGTCCAAACGAAAAAAGGAGCTTGCGTAAGCAGGCTCCTTTGCGTTATTATGAAAGAATATGATACCCGGGAATATAATGTGCCAATGGGTATATGCTGCCAGTGGTACATATCTATATTGATCGTAGCGAAGCGGAGACGTGGAACCATGATGAAATAGACAATCTGCAGGGTAAAATAAATACAGGAGAATATTCCATGAGCAAAGTTATAATAATCGGCGGCGGAGCCGCCGGAATGATGGCAGGGGTTTTTGTAGCCCGTAACCATCATGAAGTTCATATATTAGAGAAGAACGAGAAACTGGGAAAGAAAGTCTTCATCACAGGAAAAGGCAGATGCAATGTAACAAATGCCTGCGACACAGAAGAACTCTTTCCTGCAATGATGAGCAATCCCAAGTTCCTCTACAGCAGTTTCTATTCATTTACCCCTCAGGATGTAATGGAGTTCTTTGAGAAAGCAGGTGTCCCTCTGAAGGTAGAGCGTGGAAACCGCGTATTTCCACAGTCTGACCATTCCTCAGACATCATCCGCGCATTGGAGCGTGAGCTGAAGAAAGCAGGAGCAAAGATTCATCTTCACACTGCTGTGCAGGAAATCGTAAAGAAACCTGTAACGGAATCTGTAACAGATTCCGTAAATACCCTTGAATCAGAAGCCGCATTAACAGAATCAGGATCTGATGCAGGAAAAGGCAGAAAAGGAAAAAAATCACCTGACATACCGCAGGAGAAGATCGCAGGAGTCATCCTTACAGACGGAACCTTCATGGAAGGAGATGCAGTCATCGTGGCAACCGGCGGATTCTCTTATCAGAGTACCGGTTCCACAGGTGACGGATACCGCTTCGCAAGAGAACTTGGATTGAAGGTCACAGACATTGCACCTTCTCTTGTCCCATTAAAGACAAAAGAAGACTATATCCCTAAGCTTCAGGGACTTTCCCTTAAGAATACAGGACTTACCATAAAGAATGGAAAGAAAGTACTCTATGAGGATTTCGGAGAGATGATGTTCACCCATTTCGGAGTCACAGGTCCCATGATCCTGTCCGCCAGTGCCCACATTGGTGCAAAACTGGCGAAAGCACCAAACGGCGAACTGTCCGCATATCTGGATCTGAAGCCGGCACTTACCAGAGAACAACTGGATGCCAGGATCCTGCGTGAATTTGAAGCAGGACCAAACAAACAGTTCAAGAATGTGATTGGCGTACTTTTCCCGTCATCTCTGACTCCGGTAATGCTGGAACTGGGTGGAATCCCTGCAGAGAAGAAAATTCACGACATCTCCAGAGAAGAACGCCAGCACTTCATTGACCTTATCAAAGCCTTCCCCTTCACAATCACAGGAATGGGTGAGTTTAAAGAAGCCATCATCACCAGAGGCGGCGTCTCTGTCAAAGAGATCAACCCCGGAACAATGGAATCAAAGAAAATCTCAGGTCTTTACTTCGCAGGCGAGGTACTGGATCTGGATGCAGTGACAGGTGGATATAACTTACAGATTGCCTGGTCTACCGCATATCTGGCAGCGCAGGCTATACAGTAAGCAAATTATATCTATGATATGATTCGACTATACGTTATTAAATAATAGAAACAGGAGGAATCACAAAAATGGGATGTAACATAGCCATCGACGGACCTGCAGGAGCAGGAAAGAGCACCATCGCAAAGAAAGTAGCAAAAGAATTATCATTTATCTATGTAGACACAGGAGCCATGTACAGAGCAATGGCCTTATATCTTCTGAACCATGGCGTAAACGGAGAAAATCAGGAAGAGATTGAGGCAGTATGTTCCGGCGCTGACATCTCCATCGAATACAAAAACGGAGAACAGATTGTCATCCTCAATGGTGAGAACGTAAATGCTATGATCCGCACCGAACAGGTAGGAAACATGGCATCCAAAAGCTCCGCAAACCCGAAAGTCAGAGCCCACCTTCTGAAACTCCAGAGAACCCTGGCAGAGAAAAACGACGTAGTTATGGATGGCAGAGATATCGGCACAACTATCCTTCCAAACGCAGAAGTAAAGATTTACCTCACAGCAAGCGCAGACACCAGAGCAAAGAGAAGAGCACTGGAATATGAGCAGAAAGGTGAGCCTTTCGACCTGGATCAGATCCGAAAAGACATCATCGAGCGCGACCAGCGAGACATGAACCGCGAAATCTCCCCTCTGAAACAGGCAGATGACGCAGTGCTCGTAGATTCTTCAGAAATGGGAATTGATGATGTTGTCAATGCAATTCTTAATGTATATAAAGAAAAGGTGCAGAAATGATCAGATAACTGCCTGTAGTTCATCAGAAGATGACACACGCAAAGATATCTGACACAGGATTTCACGCTCTGATGAGCTGGATTAAGATGCATTATTTCAGAGGATTGCTATAAATTCCAG
>OIJJ01000288.1_pt1 | contig 12037 bp, 13 predicted proteins | sample 1583451 | NCBI WGS metagenome assembly OIJJ01 (sample SAMN02674698, study PRJEB24791) | human gut metagenome, SKBSTL036 | isolation source: stool | host: Homo sapiens | place: USA | reverse complement strand
GTTGTATTGTTGGTGATCATTACTTTAAGTAGCCCATTTTTATTTGATTACATATTAAAAGCAAAACGGAATCATTTCATGAAAGATACCTTTGGCTTTAATAAAAAAGAGTTTAAGGTTTTAAAAGAAACAGATAGCCACAGAGGTTTTCATGGAGATGGAGATTACGTTCTAATATTAGATTGCTCTGAAAATAAAGAAAAAGCATTGGAATATACAAAGGAATGGAAAAGCCTTCCATTGACGGAAAATCTTCAGCTTTTAATGTATGGGGGTGAAAAAGAAGATCATTTTTATAATTATAATCTGGCTGATGCTTCAAATATTCCTGAAATTAAGAATGGATATTATTATTTTTATGATAGATATGCAAACAGCAAAGATCCTAAAGATGACACGAATATATTTAGAGGTTCCTTCAATTTTTCTTTAGCACTATATGATTTAGATACGGATATAATGTATCTTTTAGAATTTGATACATAGCGGTTTACAACATTGGAATTGACACGTTGTGATAGGAACTAAAAGAAATATATGAAGATAGCATTTGTAAAGGAGCTTGCGCACATGAAGAAATTTTTACCTTGGATAATAGCATCAGGAGTAATCATGTTGGGATTGCCTTGTCTTGCGGTTACCTTTCTAGAAGGTGACAGTGGAATGGCAACTTGCCTTATTCTATTTTTTGCAATGGACCCTATTTACGCAATTTGTGCCGGAGTATATGCTGGTAAGAACATAAAAAAATTATGGGCATCACCAATTCTTACAGCGTTATTCTTTTTGGCCGGCACATGGTTGTTTTTGGACATAGGTGAAAAGGCATTTCTCTTATATGCATTGGTCTATTTATTCTTAGGGATCTTGGCGATGCTGATTTCTATGTTCATAAAGAAAAAGTACTAAGGGAAATTCTTTGGGTTGTTGAATCGTTTAAAAAGTATAGAGTTATCGTGCAGCTACTTCATTAGAACTGTATTCCATATATTCAGCCTGCTGGGATTCTACTCTTTAAAATTTAAAATAGAAAAAGCCTTAAAACAACAATTCTACGCTGTTCTTAAGGCTTTTCAAAGCAGGGGATGAGAAAATCGAACCCCGTTGGAAAGTCCAATTTCCCTTGAAAAATCAGCATTTTTGCTTTTTCAATTTGACTACATATGACTACATTTTGACTACAAAGAAAGGAAAATCAGCATAGTATCTATTGCAAATATTATCTGTTTTGTCCACTCTTATTCACTTCCAACGTTCCGTAGGATGCCCAGAGCGACGGTTCCTAACAGGGCGGTGGGACGGCTGGGCAAGTGTCCCCTCTCTATACACCACATATCAGCCTATATTTTCCCTCATACACAAAGAAGCCCTCTCGCATAAGCGATTAGGCTTCGATCAAATAAATTTATCAAATTATTTCCGTTTCTTTAAGATGGTTGCAAGGACAACTCCGAGTGAAGCAAGTCCTGCTCCTACTTTTATTATTATCGAATGAGCCAACTGTAATCCTTACGGCAATCTAAAATATACTCCACATACACCGTATCATCTTGTATTTGATAGAGGACAAGATACCACTTTGCAACAAACATCTTGTGATATTTATTCGGTGTAATATAGGATTCTTCAAAAAATGGAAAACGCTGCGGCATCTGACAGAGGGAACGCATAGCAGTCATAATCTCTTTCTTTTTTGCCGCTGCTGCTTCTTTGTTGACCTGTGCCATGAAACGGATATGTGTTCCCAACATTCTCTTTGCCCTATCAGAAACAATGACTTGGTATCTCTTACTCTCTGTCATACGCTACACCTCTGCAATCACATCATCAAGGTAAGCGTCCAGTTCATCAAGCGTACAGCCAACTCTGCCTGCCATTCTGTCTTCCTCTACTGCCAAAAGTTCCTCACGTAGCTTCAGCATTTTTTCCCTGCGGTTATAAGTTTCAATATCCATAACGACTAAATCTCCCTCGCCGTTCTTGGTAAGGAAAATTGGCTCTGCGGTCTTTCTGCACATATCGGCAATCTCGTTATAATTCTGGCGGATTGCTGCGGATGGACGAATATTCATAATGACACCTCCTAATTATTGATAACAATATTCTAACTATATTATACATTTATTATACTATTAAATCAATACAGAAAAAGAACTCAACATAATATCTATAACAAATACTATCCATTTTGTCCATCCCCTATCCATACACCCAGTTCCGCATGATGCCCCGAGCGACGGTTCCTAATAGGGCGGCGGGTCGGCGGGGCAAGTGTCCGCTCTCTATCCACCACATATCAGCCTATATTTTCTCACATACACAAAGAAGCCCTCACGCATAAGCGATTAGGCTTCAATGAAATCAAACTATTGAATTATTTCCGTTTCTTTAAGATGGTTGCAAGGGCAACTCCGAGTGAAGCAAGTCCTGCTCCTGCGACTGGAAGTGCGGAAGCTGTGTCACCAGTTTTTGGTGTTGTTCCCTCTTTCTTTGTTTCTGTTTCTTGTGTCTGAACATTTTCCTTATTTGCTTCTGGTTTCTGTTCTGGTGTTTCTGGATTCTCTGCATCCGGTGTTTCTACATCTGGGTTCTCTGGCTGTTCTGGCTTCTGATCTGGATTCTCTGGCTGTTCCGGCTTCTGATCTGGATTCTCTGGCTGTTCCGGCTTCTGATCTGGGTTCTCCGGCTGTTCCGGCTTCTGATCTGGGTTCTCTGGCTTCTGCTCCGGCTCTTGCGGTTCTCCGTTGCATACCCAGTGACCTTCTTCTGGATGTTCTACTGTTTCATAGTATGGTACATTAGTGTAACTTCCATGAGAGAAATCACCATTCATAGCTGCTGCTTTATCATGAGCTGCCCATTCTTCGTCTGATGCAAATTCTGCATGGCAACCATTGCATACACATTTGTATTTCAGAATATTCTCTGTCCAAGCTTCCTTGTCTACTACCCATTCTTGTTTTGTTTCTGCTGGGTGTACTACTTCTTCTGTCCAAGCTGGTTTGTCTACAACATATTTGTTCTCAGTCCATCCTGGAGTGACTACTACTTCTTCATAATGACCTTTTTCTTCCTCAAGAAGTTTACCATTTTCATAATGACCTTCCTCTTCATGGTGTACGGTCTCATGCCACGCTTCTTTATCTACTACCCACTCACAATTTTCCCCATGTATATGAAAATTGTTCATCGCAAATACTGTTCCCGTTCCTGCAACAGTCAAAGACATAGCAGCCACCAACGCAACAACAAATTTCTTTTTCAAGTCTTTATGGAAGATGAGATTCCTCTGGTGATCAATTATTTAAGAGAAAATCCTAGTTTATTTAATTACGGAATTTTATTTACTTTTCAAACTGGGTTACGAGTTGGAGAGCTTTCAGCTTTAAAACCCTCTGACAAACACGGTAGCATCATCAAAGTTAGAAGAATTGAAGACAAATACCGAGACGAAAATGGTAAATGGGTAATCACGATAAAGGAACATTCCAAAACAGATGCCGGCAATCGTGATCTGATTCTTCCCTCTTCTGCTTGTGATACTTTTGAAGAAATTATGAAATTACGTCAATATGGGGAATTTTTGTTTGAACAAAACGGAAAACGTATTCGTGGTAACGCATTCAATAAGCATCTATCCCGCATTTGTGAAAAACTAGATATTCCACACAGAACAATGCACAAAAATTTGACTACATATCATTTTTCAAGAAAAAGAAAAACGCCAGAAACCTTATAAAATCAAGGTTTCCGGCTTACCTAAAAGCAGGGGATGAGAGAATCGAAGCCTGTCCTTTTTAGAATTAAAACCGCTTAAATTCCTTTATTTCTTCAAGTTTTTTCTCTCTTCTTTCTTTACGTTTTTTGATTACTTTTGATTACTTTTTGATTACCTTTTCAAATATTAACCGCTCGTTTGATCTGTTCAATTTGATGTGCCTTTGTCTTATTTGAATAGTAGTAATATTTACGACTTGTTTCTATTGTAGTATGCCCCATTTGCTTCATTACTAAAGAATCCTCACAACCAGAATCTATTAGTGTTGTACCATATGTTTTTCTACCTTTATGGATAGACCTATGATGCAAATCCACTTTATTCAATACTATGTCTAATCGTTTGTTAAAAGTATTTCCACGAATACGTTTTCCAGACTCATTTTCAAAAAGATATTCCCCATCTGGATTCAATTCAAGAATTTTCTTCAATGTTTCTATCCCACCATCCGAAAGAATAATATCTCGCATGCCTGCTTCTGTCTTTGCAAACTCTCTCACATCTACAACATTTTTCCCTTTTTCATTCTTATACCGAATCTCTGTACGCCGAACTCTTAAAATGTTTTTGCCATCCCAGTCACAAGGTTTTAATGCTGATAGTTCTCCAACACGAACTCCCGTTTGTAACACAAGTAAAACACCTAAGTTCCAAATAGTAACATTCTTTTTCAAATAGTCTACTATAACTGGAATTTCATCTTCAGAAAAAACCTCGTTTTTCTCATCTTTAACAACTTTCTTAAAGGCTCTCCTTGAAATATCCAAATCTCCAAAAAATTGTGATATAGATATATCTGTCCACTTTTTCTTTTTGGCAAACATCCAAGTACCTCTGATAATTGTTCTAAGTCCAGAATATGCTTTCATGGTCAATTCATTCTGTGCAACTTGCAATCTAATAAAATCTTCTAACTCATCAGCAGCTATTTGTTTCATTCGTCTTTTAGAGAAATTCGTTTTCACAAGAAATCTTTCAAAATCTGTTTCGTAACGGTCTGCGCTTCCTTTTTGAATCTCTTTATATTCTAACTTTTTGCTTAACCATAGTCTGAATACTTCTTCAACCGTTGGATTTTCCTCTTTCTCCTTGTAAAATGCAACAATCAAGTCTTCTATTTCTTCTCTTGTATTCCTCTTCTTTAAAACTCTCCCTTTTTCTTCATCTGGAAAATAAGTATACCATTTTCCATTTTTACCTCTCCATATATCATATAAATGTTTACTTAATAATTCCTCATATTTCTTCATCTCATATTCTATACGGATCTCATCTAGCTTGATTTTATCATTCTCTTTAATATAATTCAACAACTCTGCTTCTGTAACTTCTTCTTTTTGCATATTATTACTAATTCATACGCTGTTTTAAAATCAATAACTTACTGCCCGAAAAAATTTGAACTGCTTTAGATAACGTTACATTGCGATACGGTGGGCGTTGATTTACTCCTTTCCTTACTACGATATATTTATTTTGATTCCTCTTATTTAAACGGACTTTCTAAATCATCTATGATCTCAAACCCATGCATTTTTTCACTTTCATCTGCTTGTTTTAAAAAAGGCATTGTTTCTGAAACATAATTGATAACATCTTGCTCTGTCTGATCTTCTTTCGGCATATATCTGTCTAAAATATCATTGAGATATTCCGTCTCTTCTGTATACTCTTTCTTTAAAGAATCCCATCTTGAAATGTAAATCCTTTCTTTATTCATACGCAAATGCGTGCCGCACCGTCTTTTGAATTGAATCATCGGCTCATCTTCTTCTGAAAACACGTTATGATAAAATGTCTCAATATCTAAAACAGTTGTTATTATCAATAGCTTACAATTAGCAAGACACTTATTCTTATACCTGCTTTTCACTGCTGAGACTGTATTGTTATCTAATAATTTAAGCAATTCACTTAAATTGATAGAGCTCGGACGTATATCATCTAGGATAACGCACGGTTCCAGAGCATACTCCCCCAGAAAATCTGTACCACTAGATGAGATATAATATGGAAGCCCTTTTTCTTCCGCAATTTTTTTAGCTAACGTAGTCTTACCGGCTTGCGAAGATCCGGTAATATAAATACACTCCATTTTTCTACTCTTTACTGTTTCTTGTAAATTTTGAACTCGGCATCGAAATGCTTCATTGATTTCTCGAGCATAATGTACACGGAACAACGGCGGTATCACAGATCTTTGATATTCTGGAATTTCGCCGTTTAAAATATCCATTAGAATGGAATCAATAGAATTTCTTTTCATAAAATTATTGATTACATTTTCTATCTTAAAATTTGCAGTAACTTCACTAATATCATATTGATATTTTTCTGGACAATTAGCGTGAATCTGATATAACACAGCGCTATCCCACCGATTATGAATCTTAGAAACAAAGTTCGGTGGAATTTGAAACCAGCCTGCAATATTTTTAAGTTTCTGAGGTTGATTCTCAAAAAATCGCAACAGCAAGTGAATGTGTTTGGGTTTTAATTCTCCACATTTATACTTTTCATTTTTTCGCTCATCTTCTTCTGTATATACATCTTTGTCATGTATAATATAGGAGAACTCCTTTATACACGTTTTGGACTTTTCTTCTAAAACTTGCTTCATTCGTTCTATATCAAATAACTTTTCTCCATCTTCTGATTCTAAATTACTAACGATCTCACACCGTCTCATGCTAAGATTACCTTGATTCGTTTTTCTTTTTCTCATATGTATTTCACTCCTTTTTCTACATTTCTACATGGTCTCTGACAAGCCCTGAGACCATGAAAACACTATATTTTCAACATTTAAAGGCTTTTTTCTCTGCTCTACATTCCATAAACTTTTCGGTTTCTTAGCCTGCTTTTCTCCGCTACCACAGTAGCTTCAAAAAGCAGACATGAAACCTCTCTCTTCAACCTTTAAAGTCGATTGTGCAAATCAAAAAGCTTTTTCCTTTCTTTATAATCATCTGAAGCCAATATTTCTACTAACCCTGGATGACAACATGAAAATGCTGAATCCGGAACCTCCATAATCAGCGTATTTCCTATCATCCACAAGCCAGAAACACATCGATCAGAGCACCTCGAAATATCTACCCCTCTCGATCGCGTGTATTGTAATAATGCACGCTGTAACTCCATCAGAATAATCTCTCGCAGGTTTAAGTCTCTACGATTCCAAGTATCTTTTAATCCATAAACATCTGCGCATACAAACGATACACAAATCTCTGGATACGAACTGTAAGATTCCGTTTTCTGGATATGTCTCCATTTTCCATGAGAAAAGAAAAATTTGTCCAAACTAGCACCGAAGCATACTTCATAAAAAGAAGTTTGTCCTACTGGAAATATCCGCGCACCATATACGGGATATTGCCGCAAAAATGCTTTTGCATTTTCCTGCTCCCACCATGTATTGTAACGATCTGTTAAACTCATTTTCGTTTGAGTTTCCACTTCTGTATCTTTTGGCAGAGTAGAATTCTCAACTCCTTTATTACGTTGTGAAAAAATTTCTTTTAAAAATTCTTTCATCTTTACTTTTCCTCCTTATTGCATATTGTTGATTGCACACTGCCGACTAGGTACTATCTACCATACGGCAGTATGCACATTCACTTTAATCTTCTTTATAAAACTCTGTCAGCCAGTCCGAAAGAATTTCCACATCTGACACAAATTTATTTGAAAAAGTCAACTGGACAAGTGCGCCCCATGAAACGTCTTCCAGTTTGTTGGATATTTCTTGATATTTTTCAGGCAAAATAGAGTATTTGATAGCTTTTCCAGTTAGTGACTCCAAAGGAATAACTATCAGCTGATCAGCCTCATCCCACTCAATCGTCTTACCATCAATCACCCCACTTCCCTTCTTTCGATGCTTTACGTTACAAACACACACCAAACTATTTCGAAATCTTCTTCTCATATAATCCTCTCCCACAATAAGAGAATATGTGATATAATATTCTTGTCAGAGAACTGTTACCACATATTCGGTTTACAGTTACATTAGAGAGTCCTCTGTGATGGGGACTTTCTGATTAGGTGGGCGATCTTACCCTCACATTCAGCATTTGCTGTTCACCTCCTCGTCTGCTTATAAGTAAATTATATCAATGTTTTTTCTGAAAAGCCGTCCCCTTTACTTATACATTTGTCCCGTTATATGATACATTGTGTGATAGATTATCTATAAGTTTTTCTAATTTTTTTCCCCAATTATCCATCCGCTGAATTTGTTCTGTTAAAGATTCTGTTTGTTCCTCGTCTACTCCATATAATATAAAATCAGCAGAAACACCAAATTTTTGTACATACTGATCAAGTCTAGCTACCGGAAGAATTGTATATCCTTTTTCATAATTTATAATTGTTGATCGTTTACAATCTAATAATTCAGCGAGTTTTTCTTGACTCATTTTTGCATCCTCTCTTAACTTTTTTAATCGTGCTCCCATCTCTTCCAGATCCAATATTCTCTTTTGCTTGTCTTTCATCGGTATTGTTCTTATACCAGCGCCAGTTTTTTTCCTTTCATTGTTCGACAAACGTTTATCTTATGACGTCAGTATATCGCATAAAGGATTTATTGTACCGCAAGGCATTCCCCCCTACCCCGAAAGAAGAAAATTTTCCCCATACCTTTCTTTTTTCGTATGATTTCAGTACAATAAAATAAAACATAAGAAATGAGGTATACACTATGTACTATTACGATGAAATCAGAAAATATTTAAGCGATTTAGATAATAGCTTTGTCAAAACTGTATCTTCAAATTTTGAATATCTGGCAACTCTCTGTCAGCAATTTTGCCAGTGCCAATCTATCTACGACCATATCAAACCTGCCTCCCCTGTACTGACACAATACAGAAGTGCCGAATGCCGTTTGACAAAAGGCGAAGATAAAAAAACAGAAGAAGATAGTCTGTCAATTCTTGAAAAACTTTCTATTGAACTGCTATGGAAACTTTACCTTAAATCACAAAATGTTGTTGAAGAAGATAAAAGTATAATCTCTTCTAAAGATACGATTAACTCGCTCGAATCCTCCTTTATAAATACATTTGTTTTTTCGATCTCTTATAAGAAAAATTTTGAACAGTTTTGGAAATCACTTTTTGACGGTACTTCTTTTATGAATCATTATAGTAAATCGGATATTGTTGATGCTCTTGAACACTGGGGCATATTAAATTGTCGTTCGGTTCAGTCTTTAAATTTGTCAGGACTCCATTCGGCTATGAAATTAGTTGATGAGGGAATAAAGCTTCCACAAATGGGAAAAGCAGAAAGCATGGAAAAACTGATTTCAAATGAACTGTTAGACTATTTTTTAGAATCAGCAAAAGCAGAAAATTTTGTAAATATTTTATTCCAAAGTGCGCCTACCATAAGAGCGATTCACGATGGAAAAATTGCAAGTGCATATCCAAAATATTTGAAAAAAACATATGAATACAATTTAGAAAAAATTGATTCTTATATCGAAGAAATGAAAGTTTTATTAACGGTTTATAACGATGTTATGAATGATCGTAAAGAGTTTGCACAATACATATAATTTATTTCTGCATATAAAAAGAGTAGGTAGATAATCTGCCTACTCTTTTTCAACTATTGAATTATTTCCGTTTCTTTAAGATCGTTGCAAGGGCAACTCCGAGTGAAGCAAGTCCTGCTCCTGCGACTGGAAGTGCGGAAGCTGTGTCACCAGTTTTTGGTGTTGTTCCCTCTTTCTTTGTTTCTGTTTCTTGTGTCTGAACATTTTCCTTATTTGCTTCTGGTTTCTGTTCTGGTGTTTCTGGATTCTCTGCATCCGGTGTTTCTACATCTGGGTTCTCTGGCTGTTCTGGCTTCTGATCTGGATTCTCTGGCTGTTCCGGCTTCTGATCTGGATTCTCTGGCTGTTCCGGCTTCTGATCTGGGTTCTCCGGCTGTTCCGGCTTCTGATCTGGGTTCTCTGGCTTCTGCTCCGGCTCTTGCGGTTCTCCGTTGCATACCCAGTGACCTTCTTCTGGATGTTCTACTGTTTCATAGTATGGTACATTAGTGTAACTTCCATGAGAGAAATCACCATTCATAGCTGCTGCTTTATCATGAGCTGCCCATTCTTCGTCTGATGCAAATTCTGCATGGCAACCATTGCATACACATTTGTATTTCAGAATATTCTCTGTCCAAGCTTCCTTGTCTACTACCCATTCTTGTTTTGTTTCTGCTGGGTGTACTACTTCTTCTGTCCAAGCTGGTTTGTCTACAACATATTTGTTCTCAGTCCATCCTGGAGTGACTACTACTTCTTCATAATGACCTTTTTCTTCCTCAAGAAGTTTACCATTTTCATAATGACCTTCCTCTTCATGGTGTACGGTCTCATGCCACGCTTCTTTATCTACTACCCACTCACAATTTTCCCCATGTATATGAAAATTGTTCATCGCAAATACTGTTCCCGTTCCTGCAACAGTCAAAGACATAGCAGCCACCAACGCAACAACAAATTTCTTCTTCATTTCTTTTTTCCTCCTACTTTCCTTTGCAATTTCTATTTTATACATCTTATTTTATCCTACTTTATCCTACTTTATAGTATTTGTCAAGATTTGGTGGCATTCAATGGTATATTTTGACTAAAAAGGAGATTATCTTATGAAACCATTAAAAACAAAAGTCAGTATTACTCTTGATGAAAATATTATTGATGCAATAAAAAAAATGGCAGAAGAAGATGATAGAAATTTTAGCCAGTATGTCAATCTAGTTTTAAAAGAATGGATAGCAACACATTTTTCAGAAACTTCTAGTCATACAGAGTAAAAAAGAGAGTAGGCAGACATTTTTCTACCTACTCTTTTTACGTTTTAAGCATTATTCAGTTTTTCAAGAACTTCTAATAAGGTGTAAGCATCTTCTTTGTGTAAAAGATTTTCAAAGCATTCTTCTAAAGAGGAAAATATTGCAATTTCTTCTGTTTCAAATACGTTGGAAAATTTTTCCAATATTTTTTTGAAATTTTCTTCACTTTCAATATAAGAGTGAATATTTTCTCTGATCTGATTTATTATTTGGGTTTTGCTTTTGTTTTGGTCTTCCATTGCTTCTTTTAGAATGTCACCTTTTAGCATGTCATTCCAGTTTCCGAATTTTTGCCCATATCCAGTACGAATAACACTTTCTGAAACAAATAATCCTCTGCTCAATAAGTTTATGAAATCTTGACTTTCATTTGTGCTTTTTTGAGTCCGTAAAGCTTGAATTTTATTAGCTTTGCAATCAAGTAATTTTGCAACATCTTGCTCGGTCATATCTTGTAGTTCCATAATAGAGTTGAGTGTTATTCCTATATTCTTCAAAGCATTTTTAAGATATTCTTGCATAATAATTGCATATTGTTTTGGTAAATGATTTACACGCTCAATAAATTGTTTACTTTCTTGCTTTGTTTTTAAGAGAGGTTGAGATTCTTGTACAATTTCAGAAATAGTTGTATTAAAACACTGTGCAGGAGTTTGTATTGCATTTTTAGATAGGGAAAATGTAAAGTAGTTTTTGAAAATGTATTTTAATCCGTTTGCAATTTTAGAAGCTACCTTATCATCATCGCTTTCGTTATAGCTTGAAAATCTGCTAATAACATTTTTAGCCGAATCATATTTGTATTCTGGAATACGTTTGTTTAACTCATTCATTTCATTCAATATATTAACTAAGTATCTACGCTTTTCTAAAATAGCTTCATTTGTACCATTATAAAATCCCTTTAGTGCAGATATAATGGGTTTTAGGTATTCAAGGCACATGCAGTTTTCTAAATCAGTTAATAATATTTTATCTGGCATTTGGTGTTCTGTTAGCTTTTCATCCTTTTCCGGATCATATTCATATGTGAATCTTGAAAGAACAATCAATTTTTCTAGTAATCCGTCTTTTGCATAATTTTCTTCGGATAAATTTGTTATATCCCATAGATTTTTACTCATTTCTTCAAGGGCAGTTCTGTCAATTTCTGTAATTCCCTTTTTAAAGATTCCTTTGTAATTTTTGATAATTGTTTGTCCGATACGACAATTTAAACATTTAAAAGTTCCCATATTATCGTTCTCTCCTATCGTTTTTCTTTAGTATACACCCTCAAGACAAGTTGTGACAATTTTTTACAACAGCCTTGTAAAAGTTTTGAATTATTTAGTTATGATATGCTCTATATGTCGACAAGGAAAACAAAAAGGAGAATGACTGGCGCTGGTA
>OIJJ01000277.1_pt1 | contig 12345 bp, 8 predicted proteins | sample 1583451 | NCBI WGS metagenome assembly OIJJ01 (sample SAMN02674698, study PRJEB24791) | human gut metagenome, SKBSTL036 | isolation source: stool | host: Homo sapiens | place: USA | reverse complement strand
CATCCAGTGCATGAATCTGATGCTGGGAATGAACGAGACGGAAGGATTAGAGTAAAAACGGGCTTGCCCTCTCCGTCACGGCTTTCGCCGTGCCACGCCCGGGTTGCGGCACCCAGCATCCGCTTCGTGCTTTGAAAAGCACTTGCGTCTTGCTGGCCGCGGCCCCAACAATGATTCCCTGTTTCCGCCACTGGCGGCGGTCATCATTGTTGCTCCCAAAGGGAGAGGCTATGGCCTGACGGTCACGTTTTTGGCTCTCCCTTTGAGGAAAGACTTCCCCCGGCCGGGGGAAGATGTCGCGCAAGCGACAAAAAGGGGAATCTGTCACCGAAGGTGACTGAGAGGGCGAGGCCGCTACAAGAGGAGAGTACATATGAAGCGGCTTTTGTTATGGCTCATCAGCGTTGCGCTGGGCGTCGTGGTGATGCTTGCGGCGGTGCTGGGCGTGAGCTATTCGTTCACTTCGGAGGGCGCGAAGCCCGCGTCTGAGGTGCAGTTCGCCGGGCAGGAGCTGGAGCCCAACGGCTGGTGCTGGCAGGTGCCGCTGCTGGGCGGGCAGGTGGATAAAGTCTTCGCCAGCCCCCGCACCCTGGCGGTGCAGAAGCTTGGCGTCCTCTACGACGCCCACCCGGCCTTCGCTCTGCCCGAGTGGTACAGCTACGGCCCCCTGACCATCACCGACAGCGCCGGCAACGTGGTCTTCGAGGGGACTGCGGCCACCTACGACGATTTTTTGTTCCCGGCCAACGGCGACTATAAGGCCGAGCTGACCGTCTGGCGTCTGCCGGAAAAGATGACGGCCACTCAGTTCGAGGGCGGCAGCACCGGCCAGCTGCGGCGGAACGCCCGGCTGGAAAAGCCCGCGAAGCCCATCGGTTGGTATTATTACTCTTTCCGCTTTACGCTGCAGGCAAGCGCCGAGGTGGAGCTTTCCGCCGAACGGATGGAGCAGGGCGGCACGGTGGCCGCGGCTTTCACCGGCATGGTGGGCGAGACAGCCCCCACGGTGGAAACAGACCTGGGCAATGTGCAGGCTGTCCGTCTGGGCAGCGGGTGGCGCGCCTATATCCCGGCGGCCTACAATGCCGCTGCCGGCGCGCATGAAGTGACCTTTACCGTGGGCGGCGAGACGGTGGTGAAGAACATCACCGTCATCCCGAAGGACTTCGGCCAGACCAAAGTCACCGGCGGCAAGCAGGGCAGCAGATCGAACTCCACGAAACTCTATACCATCCCGGGCGACCCCTGCCGCGCCCCCGCCAACGGCGTCGTGGTGCTGGCCCGGAACCTCGCCCTCACCGGCAACACCGTCGTCATCGACCACGGCTGCGGGCTGCGCAGCTACCTCTACGGGCTGGATGCTCTCTCGGTGAGCGAGGGCCAGAGCGTGGAGCGGAGGCAGGCCGTGGGCGCACTGGGCGAAGACCTGACCATGGACTTCAAGCTCGGCAGCAAGAGCATCGATCCGTGGCTGCTCTTCCAGACCAGCGGCGGGCTGTTCTGGAAAGAGAATGGGTGAGGTCGGCAAATCGGAATTTGAAAGGAGCGTTTTCAATGGCAAGCAAGAAAGTCGAAATGTATGCTAAAAAACGATATGAATTAGATGAAATCAAAAATAAAATCAAAGAAGAATTTGATAAACGTAAGTTCTCCGATGTGGAATTCAAAGACGAAATTATACGTGAATTGGGAGACACCAAAACACTACTATTAATTTTTGAAAACTGGTTTTTACGAACAGGAAGTTATGCCAGTTTAGTAATTATGTTATCCGAGTATCAGGGGTATCAGAGTGCAGATATTATTGCCACTGGTGGTAAAGAAGCTTTCTTTTCTTTTGGTGCAGAAGGTGACTTTGCAAAGTTTGGAGAAGATGCTTTGAAGAATTTAGGCTTTCAAGGAAAAGTTAGATAAATTCCAGTTTATCACAAAGAATCCAGATATGAAACGAGCAGAGCCTCTACCTTTCGGTGGAGGCTCTGCTCGTTTCATATCTGCGGTTTTGCTCAGGAAATGGCGTCCACGTCCCACTTCATCTGGACGGCGTCGGCGCCTTCCAGTGCGATGTGGAGCGCACCGGCGTTGTCGATGGCCTGCTCCGGCGTCCGTGCGCCGCACAGAACGTGCAGGCCGGGGATCATCCGGGCCGTCAGGGCGATGACCAGCTGTGCCTTGGTGCAGTGGTACTTCTCGCAGAGGTCAGACCAGCTGTCCAGCAGCCGGATGGCCTGCATCCGGCGGGCGGGCTGGAAGCAGGGGTTCGTGTTCCGGGTGCTGCCCTCGGGGTAGGTGGTGTCCATGGTCACCTTGCCGGTGAGCAGGCCCTGCTCCAAGGGAGAATAAGCCTGAATGGACACGCCCAGCTCCTTGCAGGTGGGCAGCAGCTGCTTTTCGATGCGGCGGGTCAGCAGGCTGTACTTTTCCTGAATGACATCCAGCTGGCCGTATTTGCAGTAGCCGCGGATGAACTCAGCGGTGGTGTTGGATGCGCCGATGGCACGGATCTTGCCCTGCTCCTTGAGCTTCATCATGGCTTCGACGGTCTCTTCCAGCGGGAAGATGGAAAGGTCCGGCGTCTGCCAGTGGGTGTAGAGCACGTCCAGATGGTCGGTGCCGAGACGGCGCAGGCTGTCTTCCACATCCTCGATGATGCTCTTGGCCGACAGGTCGCGGTAGGTCTGCACGCCGTCCACCACCTTGTGGAGAACGGGGCTTTCGTGCCGCCACTCGAGGCCGCACTTGGTGGAGAGGATGACCTTGTCCCGGTCGATGTGGCGCAAAGCTTCGCCCACCACCTCTTCGCTGTGGTAAAGGCCATAGATGGGGGCGGTGTCTATCCAGGTGATGCCCTGCTCCACGGCAGTCTCGATGGCTTTTACCGACAGGGCGTCGTCGTTGTCGCCCCACCAGCTGCCGCCGCCGATGGCCCAGGTGCCAAGCCCCAGAAATGGTGCGGAGAGGCCGCTTTTGCCAATGTTACGTTTTTCCATAAATCGTTACCTTCTTTTCCGGCAGCGCCCCGCGAAGGGGGGTGTTGTCGCTGACTGGTACATATTGTTGCATTTTAGATTTATTCCAAAAAGAGCTGCCATGCAGGTCTTCTGCACAGCAGCTCTTGGGAACCTGTAACTTAAATATTGCCAAATTCGCTCAGCTTTAACGTCTCATTGTGCGTTTCAGCCCAGCGGATAGCCCAATCGGAGGTGAACAGGAGCAGGCGGTTGCCCTTCATGTCCTCGACGGCCTTGGTGTCGCTGGTGAGGTCGAGGTCACGCAGGACGTAAGTGTCGGGGTCGTTCTGGATCCAGCGCAGCTGCTCGAAGGGAAGCTGCTGCATCCGGATCTCGACGTTGTACTCGGTGTTCAGACGGTACTCCAGCACTTCCAGCTGCAGCACGCCGACGACGCCGACCACGACTTCTTCCATGCCGCCGCCCACTTCGCGGAAGATCTGGATAGCGCCCTCCTGAGCGATCTGCTCCATGCCTTTCACGAACTGCTTGCGCTTCATGGTGTCCTTCTGCTCGATGCGGGCAAAGTGCTCGGGGGAGAAGGTGGGGATGCCGGCGAACTCGACCTTCTTCTTGCCGGTACACAGGGTGTCGCCGATGGAGAAGATGCCCGGGTCGAACAGGCCGATGATGTCGCCTGCGTAGGCTTCATCGACGATGGCGCGGTCCTGCGCCATCAGCTGGGTGCCGGTGGCCAGCTTGATGTTCTTGCCCTCCTGCACGTGGTAGGCTTCCATGCCGCGCTCGAACTTGCCCGAGCAGATGCGCATGAAGGCGATACGGTCGCGGTGGGCCTTGTTCATGTTGGCCTGAATTTTGAAGATGAAGGCAGAGAACTCATCGCGGCAGGGGTCAACGGCCTCGCCGGTCAGGCTGTCCACGCGGGCCAGCGGGGTGGGGGTGAGGCGGAGGAAGTTCTCGAGGAAGGGCTCGACGCCGAAGTTGGTCAGCGCAGAGCCGAAGAACACGGGGCTCAGCTCACCGCGCAGCACGCGGTCGAGATCGAATTCCTCGGCAGCACCGTCCAGAAGCTCGATTTCGTCCACCAGCTGCTGGTGCAGGTAGGGGGTCAGCAGCTCGTCCAGTGCGGCATCGCCCAGCTCAGCCTCGGTCTCCTCGACCTTCTTGACGCCGTTGGCGCGGCCGTCGCTGGAGAAAGCAAGCACTTTGCGGGTGTTGCGGTCGAACACGCCCTTGAACTCCTTGCCGCAGCCGATGGGCCAGTTCATGGGGTAGGTCTTGATGCCCAGAATTTCTTCGATGTTCTCCATCAGCTCGAAGGGGTCGCGGGCCTCGCGGTCCATCTTGTTGATGAAGGTGAAGATGGGGATATGGCGCAGGGTGCAGACCTTGAACAGCTTGATGGTCTGGGCCTCGACGCCCTTTGCGGCGTCGATGACCATGACAGCCGAGTCGGCTGCCATCAGGGTGCGGTAGGTATCCTCCGAGAAGTCCTGATGGCCCGGGGTGTCCAGAATGTTCACGCACTTGCCTGCGTAGTTGAACTGCAGCACCGAAGAGGTGACAGAGATGCCGCGCTGCTTCTCGATGTCCATCCAGTCGGACACGGCGTGCTTTGCGCTCTGCTTGCCTTTGACAGAGCCTGCCTGATTGATGGCTCCGCCGTACAGCAGCAGCTTTTCGGTCAGCGTCGTTTTGCCGGCGTCGGGGTGGCTGATGATAGCAAACGTCCGGCGGCGCTCGATTTCTTCACGATTTGTCATAAAAGTTTCGTTCTCCTGAGATGCGGCCCCGCGAAGGGCCGGGTGGATGTATCAGCAAACAATAGGGTCTGTTTACATGGGAAACTCTCCTATAAAATTACATACAACGCTTATTTTAACAGAAAATCCACATGGATGCAAGAGTTTTTGCTATTTTTTCAGAACAAGGCAGGGCAGGGGCGCAGTGTCGGCCCAGTTGGCAAAATCGCACACCAGTACGGTATATTTTTCCAGCGGAAGAGACCGCAGCCAGCCAAGGATGCTCTGCTTTTCGTCTGTGCCGATGACGCGGCCGCTGTAGAGGATGGCGCTGAGCACGCCGCCGGTGCGCAGCGCCGCGAGGGCGGCTTCCAGCGCAGGGATGCTGCTGTCTGCTGTGGAGAAGACGCTGTGGTCGGCCCCGGGCAGCCAGCCGAAGTTGAACATCACGATGTCCGCCGTGCCGGGCCGGACATACTGTAAGAGGTTCGCGTGGCTGTCGCAGATAAGCTCTGCCGTAAGGCCCTGCTTTTCGAGCCGGGCGCGGGTGGAAGTGATGGCCTCGGGCTGGATGTCGAAGCCCAGCACCCGGCCTTCCGGGCCGGCAAGGCGGCAGAGGAACGCCGTGTCGCCGCCGTTGCCGCAGGTGGCGTCGATGCAGAGCTTCGGGTGGGGGAGATGGGCGGCAAGATAGTCCTGCACGAAGCGCACCGCCGTCAGATCGGGGGTGCGGCGGCGGACGAGCCGCCCATCCTCAGGCGCAAAGCCGAATTTCTGCCAGAACAGCCCTTCGCCCTCGTCGGCGGGCAGGGGCGCGGTGAACACCGTCGCGGCCTCCCGGTCATAACCGCCGAACCGGCGCAATATCTCTTTTAACAGGTAGGAGCCGTAGCCTTTCCGCCGCCACTGGGGCAGGACGGACAGGGCCGTGATGTCCGCGCCTTTTGGGGTGGGGGTGACGCCGCACCGGCCGATGACGTCGGCCTCTTTATAAAGGGCAAAGCCCGTTTGAATGGCGCTGATTTTCATAGAAACTCCTTAGACTTTATTTCACACATTCTTCACTGGGGAAACGATTGATTTTCACAATTAGCAGATAGAATAAAACCGTGCCGGAGAGGGGCGGAAAAGCTCTTCCCCCGGCCGAAGTTGTTTTCATAGCCGGAGAGTGCCGAATGGGCGAGGATTTTTGCCGGCAGGCAAGGCGCTTTCCCGAAGCAATCCTAGGCGGATTGCAAGGGAAAGCAACGCAGTATGCGGGCAAAAAGACCGCTCAGACGGTGCGCAACGGTTATGAAAACAACTTCTAATCCCTTAGAAAGGAAGTAATCACGATGGATGAAAACAAATGGGAATATGACTATTCCTCTTCCAATAATCCTGCCGGTGATACCGGCTACCCCAATGTGGGGTCCAGCGGCATGAACACCGCAAACACTGCTTCTGCCTTCAGCGAGAACACCCAGCCTTCCGGCGGCGCAACGCCGCCCCCCGCAGGCCCGCAGAACACAGCCCCTGCCGCGCCGAAGAAGCCCAAGAAGAATGCAGGCAAGGCCGTAAAGAGCATCGTCGCTCTGGTGCTGGCCGCAGCCATGGGCTTTATGGGCGGCTTTGTGGGCGCACGCTTCGGCGGCAATAACAAGGTCGTCATCCAGCAGGTGGAGCGGTCTAGCAGCTCTTCGGCAGACTCTGAGAGCGCCGCCGAAGGCACGACTGTTTCCAGCGGCATGACCACCGCACAGGTGGCCAAGACCGTTAGCCCCAGCGTCGTGGTCATCACCACCGAGCAGGTGGTCTACTCCCAGTGGTCCTGGTACGGCCAGAGCCAGGTGGAGAGCGGCGCCGGCAGCGGCGTCATCATCAGCTCGGACGGCTACATCCTCACCTGTGACCATGTCGTGAGCGGCGCGTCCAACATCACCGTCACCATCGGCGACAAGGACTACACCGCCACCGTCGTGGGCGAGGATTCCACCAGCGACATCGCCGTCATCAAGGTCGATGCCGACGGCCTGACCCCCGCCATCGTGGGCGACAGCGACAAGCTGGCCGTGGGCGACAACGTGCTGGCCGTGGGCAACCCTCTGGGTGAGCTGGGCGGCACCGTCACCAGCGGCATCGTCAGCGCCCTGAACCGCAGCGTCTCCATCCAGAGCTCCAGCTCTGTCAACACCATGTCCCTCATTCAGATGGATGCTTCTGTCAGCCCCGGCAACTCCGGCGGCGGCCTGTTCAACATGAACGGCGAGCTGATCGGCATCGTCAACGCAAAGTCTTCCAGCTCTGACGCTGAGGGTCTGGGCTTCGCCATCCCCATCAACGACGCCATCAAGGTGGCGCAGGACCTGCTGGAGAACGGCTACGTCACGGGCCGTCCCTACATGGGCATCACCTATCTGGCTGTCACCGACGCACAGACGGCGGCACAGCTGGGCGTCAACGCCTACGGCATCTACGTCGTGGACGTCGTGTCCGGCGGCCCAGCCGATAAGGCGGGCCTCAAGGCCGGCGACCGCATCGTCAGTATCGACAACACTGAGGTAGCCCAGAAGACCGACCTTGGCACCCTGATGCAGGAGCACTCTGCCGGTGACACCCTGTCCATCACCGTCGCCCGCGACGGTCAGATGCAGACTGTCAGCCTGACGCTGGGCGAAAAGAACGCCTCCAACAGCGGCAATGGCACCAACGGCGCATCTCGTCAGGAGAAGCCTGCCGAGTCTGCACCTCAGCAGAACCCGCAGGGCTAAATCAGGACATGATCGGGTGGCTCGCCGCGCAAAGCGGCGGGCCGCTTTTTGTTATACCTGGCCGAAAATCGTTGCACTGTATGGCAGCAGTGTCACTTCGCCGCCGCAGACCCGGCTGGGGCCTTTCCAGAGCGCGGACGATACGCCGTCGCTCAGCAGTTTCCACTGGCCGTCGGGCAGGTGGACCCGCTTCTCTTCTTCCGTGGGATTGTAAAAGACGCAGAGCGCCCGCCATGCCGCGCCGTCGCCGGGTGCGGCAGGCAAAGTCCAGCCCACGAGGGGCTGTTCCAGCGAGAAAAATCGGATGGCCGCCGGGCTGGCCGCGTCCGAGGCGCTCAGTCGGGGGAATTGCGCCCGCAGGCCCAGCAGGCCCCGGTAATAGTCCACCAGTCCGTGGAACTGCGCGGCCCGCTTCCAGTCCAGACGGTTGAGGGAGGGCGAAGAGTGGTAGGTGTTGCCCTGACCTTTTTTGGTGCGGGCGAACTCCTCGCCGGCCTGCAGGAAGGGCATCCCCATGCAGGTGAGATAGATGCCCGCCGCCAGCCGGTTCTGGGCCAGCGCCGCCGAGTCGGCGGCAGTGTACTCGGGGCGGGCGTACCGGACGAGCATGAGTTTATCCCAGAGAGTGAAATTGTCGTGGGCAGAGACATAGCTGACGATTTGGGAGGGCGAATGGGCGGGCAGTTTGTCGCTGCGGCACCACGCGGCCACGGCCCCGCCGATGTCCCAGAAGCTGCCCGGTCTGCCCTCGACGTAACCCGGCTCCCGGGCGTCAAAACAGCCGCCCTTGATGACGTCGCGGGTGTTGTCGCAGAAGATGCCGATGTGCTCGGACAGCATGGCGAGGTTCGCCTTGTTGGCCTCGTACCGGTGGAGCTGGCTCCCGCCGCCCTGCCACGGCTCACCGTACATCAGGATGCTTCTGCCGCCCGGCAGAGCGTCCAGCGCGGCCCGCAGTTCGTTCATGGTGTCCACGTCATAGAGGCCCATGAGGTCGAAGCGGAAGCCGTCGATGTGATATTCCTGCGCCCAGTAGAGCACCGAGTCGATGAGGTATTTCCGGGCCATGGGCCGCTCGCTGGCAAACTCGTTGCCGCAGCCGCTGCCGTTGGAGAAGCTGCCGTCTGGGTTCTGCCGGAAGAAATAATAAGGCACCGTGCTGTTCAGCGGGTTCTCATTGCGGTACATATGATTGTACACCACGTCCATGATGACGCCGATGCCCGCCGCGTGGAGAGAAGCGATCATCTCCTTGCACTCCCGTACCCGGACTTCGCCTTTCGCGGGGTCGGTGGAGTAGCTGCCCTCGGGGACGTTGTAGTTGGTGGGGTCGTAGCCCCAGTTGTACTGCCGGGTGAGGGGGCGGCTCTCGTCCACACTGCCGAAGTCGAAGATGGGCATCAGCTGCACATAGCCCACTCCCAGCCGCTTGAGGTAGTCGAGGCAGGTGGGGAAGGTGCCGGCGGAAGAAAGGGTGGTCCCCTTCTGGGTAAAGGCCATAAATTTGCCCCGCCATGCATTCCGAACGCCGCAGGCCGGGTCTTGCGAGAAGTCACGGACGCTGACCTCCCACACCGTCCGGCGGGAGGCCGGGACGATGACCCGGTGGTCGTGGCTCCAGTCGGGCGGGTCGATGCGGGGCGCGTCTAAAATCATGCTCCGCAGGCCGTTGACGCCTGCCGTCCGGGCGTAGGGGTCGCCCGTCTCGTATGCTGTGCCGTCCACCTCGACGGTAAAGGTATAGTAATGTCCGTGCTGGTCGCCGGGCAGATAGACCGACCAGACGCCCTGCCCGTTCTGTTCCAGCGGCAGGGTCCCCATGCAGGCCCCGCCGTCGCCCCGGCGGTAGAGGTTGACCGATACCTTCTGCGCCGTGGGCGCCCAGAGCCGGAGCCGGGTGCCGGAGGGGTTATATTCCGGCCCCAGCGGGCCGCTGTAGCTTGTCTGCCGTGCAAAGGCGCTGCTCTCAAACAGCGTTTTCCACTCTGCGGGCGTTTTCATTTCGTTCCATTCCCTTCGCATATCAAATCAATATAAAATTAGTGTACCCGCCTGCCCGTGGATTTTCAAGACTTTTCTTGCAAAAGGGGGCAAAGTACACTATACTGGGAAAAAACGCAGGACGGAGGCAGGCAGATGGCATACACCGACGATTGGGAGAACTTGATGAACGGAGTGTTCGGCCCGGGAGGAAAACTGCGCTTTGATACGCAGAAAACGCCGCCGGAAAAGCCCGGCCTGCCCGATATGAACGCAGCCCTGCTGGAGCAGCAGAAAAAGCTGGACGAAATGCTGAAAAAACAGAACGCCGAGCTGCGCAGAGACACCACACAGGAGGCGCTGGCCCAGAGCCGGAAGATGCTCGAGGATATGGAGGCCGACGGCCTGCTGGCCAAAGGCACCACCGAAGTCAGACAGGAGCATCTGGGCAGCTTTGAAGGGCTGGCCGCTGAGGTGAAAAAGACGGTGCTGGGGCAGGACGCCTTCGTGGACGGCGTCGTGCGGGCGATGCGCCGGCCTTTCGTGCTGGGGACGGAGGCCCCCACGGCCCGGAACGTCATCCTGCTCTGCGGTGCGCCCGGCACGGGGCGGCATTTCGCTCTGACGGAGACGGCCCGCTGCATGGCCGCCCGGGGTCTTTTGCAGAGCGATAAGCTGGCCGTTATGGATCTGGCGCTTTACCCCAACTCAGGGGCTGAAAAGCTCTTTTTGCAGGATCTGTATGCCGCCCTCCACGCGCCGGGCGAGATCCTGGTCTTTGAGCACTACGAGAGCTGCTACCCGGGCTTTTTGAGGACGCTGGCAGACCTGGCCGTCAAGGGCAGTGCGCCCCTGTCCAGCCGGTATCTTGTCAACAAGGAGGGCATCCTCGTGGACGCCGGAACGGCGCTTGCCCCCGGGGCTGTGAGCCGCATCACCCCCTGCGGCAAGTACCTCGTTTTCTTCTCCCAGAAGGGCCGGGAGGCGCTGGCTGACAAGTTCGGTGCGGCCTTCGTCTCGGCGCTGGGCGATGTCTGTGAGACCAGCGCCTTTGCGCGGGAAGCCCTCGCCGCGCTGGCAGCCCAGCAGCTCAACGCGCTGGCCGCAAAAGTGAAGACCCGCCTCGGCCTGACCCTGTCGGCGGGCGCGGATGTGCGGGACTATGTGGCGGCCCAGTGCAGCCCGAAGCAGGGTGCGGCGGGGCTTTCGGCCTGCTGCGATAAGATATTCCGCGCTCTGAGCGAATACTGTCTGCAAACAGATGCCGCGCTTACCGGAACGATCACACTGACTGCCCGGGAGGACGGCCTGGACTTTGCCCTCAACGACGCCGGACCCCAGAAGCTCTTCGACCTGCTGCCCGCCGCCTATACCGGCGCAGTGGAAGAAATCAGGAAAGAGCTGAACGACCTCGTGGGCCTTGCACCGGTGAAGGAATACGTCTTCGGCCTCGCCGATAACATTCAGGTGCAGCAGCGCCGTGCGGCGGCGGGCCTCAAGACCGCCAGCCTCTCGATGCACATGATCTTCACCGGCAACCCCGGCACCGGCAAGACCACCATCGCCCGGCTCGTGGCAAAGTACCTCAAAGCCATCGGCGCCCTCAAGGGCGGGCAGCTGGTGGAGGTGAGCCGGGGAGACCTCGTGGGCCGCTACACCGGCCACACCGCCCCCCTGACCAACAGCGTCATCCAGAGCGCGCTGGGCGGCGTCCTCTTCATCGACGAGGCCTACAGCCTCTACCGGGGCGAGCAGGACAGCTTCGGTCTCGAGGCCATCGACACGCTGGTGAAGGGGATGGAAGACCACCGCGACGAGCTGGTGGTCATCCTTGCGGGCTACACCAGGGAGATGGAGACGTTCCTGACCGCCAACAGCGGCCTTGCCAGCCGCTTCCCGAACAAGATAGAGTTCCCGGACTACACCGCCGATGAGCTGCTGGACATCACGAATGTGCTGGCGAGGGGCAAGGGCTACAGGCTGGCCGAGAGCTGCACGGAACCGCTGCGGGGCTACTACGAGCGCCGGCAGGCAGAGGACGCCCGCACGGCGGGCAACGGACGTCTCGCCCGCAACACGCTGGAAAAGGCCATCTTCAACCAGAGCCGCCGCCTCGTGGCAGAGCCTGCGGCAGAGCTGGATGTCATCCTGCCCGGTGATCTGGAGCTCTGAATTATAGGGCTGTTGCAAAGTAACTTTCTGAAAAAGATTGTACAAAATCCGAAACCTTTTTAGAGCAATGATGGCTTAAACGGGATTCTGGGGCTCGTGTTTTGAACTGTTTCTTACAGCATTTTATTCTATAACACTCCTTTAACGTGCAAATTACAATACATAGAAATATCAAATGGTATCGGATGCTATTCAAGTGGGGCCGCGGAATTTGGAAATGTATAGCCTCTAATTTTACATTTTATTCATGTTTCTCGATTTTGCGTGAGATTTATAGTCATACTTTCTAACAACGCCCGCTGTTTGACGCCCTGTTTCTAGCTTGTTGTATACTGCGTTTGTTTTTTGCCTTGCCCCGTACTTTTGTCTCATCTTTCCTATCTTGACTGCGCTGTTTTTTATGCCAGACTACAAGCATATTCTTTTGGACTCAACTTCACGAATAAGGAGATTCATATGATTTTGGAAACAATCAGTGAAGCAGTTTTCATCGTCTGGTCCATTACCGGCATCATAGGCACGGCGTCTTTTATTTTGTCTATTTGCTCTGAGAAAAAGAAACTGAAAATTATAATCTTTTGTCTTGCTGTCGCCTTTGGTTTTCTCTCTACTTTCTGGATCACTACAGTGCCGGATGTCTGCGGCCAGACCTATGTATCCGCTGTTTCTATGCTTGAGCAAAGCACTTTCGGCTATGCATCGGATATCGAATCACCAGAAGATGACCAG
>OIJJ01000273.1_pt1 | contig 12396 bp, 8 predicted proteins | sample 1583451 | NCBI WGS metagenome assembly OIJJ01 (sample SAMN02674698, study PRJEB24791) | human gut metagenome, SKBSTL036 | isolation source: stool | host: Homo sapiens | place: USA | reverse complement strand
TTTGTCATGATAAGGATTTTAGCTTTCTTTGTTTTCTTATGAAGATGCCCCTAAATTTTAGGATTGCTCTTTTTGTTTATGAAACAATCAGGCAGAAATTAAGTATCGCTCTTTGGAGCTAATTTTACAAAGTGATAACTTTCCAAAATCTGAAAATACTTAGCGATACGGGGGTAGAGGGGTTCTGCCTCTTTTCCGAATTCAGCCTTTACTTCCAGTGCCAGATCCGCAACGTTTTTCTGTCCATCCATGCGGGGCCAGAGAAAACTGCCCATAGTATCCAGATGAACCTGTGTGTATTTCGGTTTTTTGAATACCTTCTGTGCGATGCTGTGGAACAGGCCGCTGTTTTCTACCATCAGGGTTACGACTCCATCCTCTGCTGTTTGCCAATTCTCGATGTTATGGGATGGAATCATATCCAGATAATTGATTTGTGGTGTTTCTTTTTTCTTTTTCATGCTTATTTCTTCACCCTGTTTTTACCCCAAAGGGAGGATTTCAACAGTGTCAGAATGATCAGAGCCAGTACAACAATGCTGCCGATTACGCCCAGGCTGAAGCCTTTCAGGATGCTGGAAGGATCGATTGTGAATACTGCCAGAATTGCCAGTGCGATACCAACCAGACCTTCGCCGGCGATCATACCAGCGCAGTACAGAGTACCGTCGTTGAGCTGTGCGTCTTTTGTTTTCTGGTCTACGTTCTTTCTTCTGTTCATCAGCAGATTGATGATACCGCCAATCATGATACATGCATTCAGCTGAACGGGAAGATACAGACCAACAGCAAAAGGCATTACAGGTACACCAACGATTTCAATGCCGATAGCAATGAATACGCCGATGAATACCAGAGACCAAGGCAGGTCGCCGCCCATGATACCTTCTACGATCATCTTCATCAGAGTTGCCTGAGGAGCAGGTACTTCTGCACTTCCGTATCCCCATGCAGTGTTCAGAAGATAAAGAACACCACCGATAGCAAGACCGGCAGCAACAACACCGATAAGCTCACCGATCTGCTGTTTCTTAGGAGTTGCACCAAGAAGATAACCTGTCTTTAAGTCCTGTGAAGTATCACCTGCGATCGCTGCTACGATGCAGATTACGGAACCGATCGCAATTGCTGCTTTCATTCCATCGATACCTGTTTTGCCTGATGCTTTGATAACCATTGTTGCGATCAGAAGTGTAGCGATAGCCATACCTGATACAGGGTTGTTGGAGCTTCCTACAAGACCAACCATACGGGAAGATACAGTTGCAAAGAAGAAGCCGAAGATTACGATAATCAGCGCACCGATCGGGTTAACCGGGATAGCCGGAACAAGCCAAATGATCGCAACCATTGCCACAATACCGATCAGGATAACGTTCATTGGAAGATCCTGTGCAGTTCTTTCTGTACTTGTATTCTTGCCACCCTTCATGCTCTTCATGGAATCACGGAAGGTTGCAATGATCAGAGGCAGGGATTTGATCAGAGAAATAATACCACCTGTTGCGATAGCTCCTGCTCCGATATATTTTACATAAGTACTCCAGATTTTAGATGCTCCGCCTGCTGCATAAAGAGCAGAAATTGTTTCTGTTCCGGGATACATAACTGTATCAGCTCCGAACAGACAGATTACCGGAATCAGCACCATCCAGCCAATAAGAGAACCAACAAACATAAAGGATGCGATTCTTGGTCCTACGATATATCCAACACCGAGAAGTGCAGGATAGCATTCCATACCAATTTCACCTTTGAATCCTTTAAATGCTACTGCAACGTCTGCAGGGATTACCTTTAAACCGTCAACGACAAATTTAAAGATCGCTGCGATTCCCATACCTGAGAATACTGTCGCAGCGTTTGCACCACCCTCTTCACCTGCAAGAAGAACATCTGCGCAGGCAGTTCCTTCAGGATAAAGAAGTGTTGCATGCTCTTTTACGATCAGTGCGTTACGAAGTGGTACCATAAAAAGTACACCAAGAACACCACCGCAAAGTGCGATTAATGTGATTTCCACGATACCCGGCATTTCACAAAGTCCTTCTTCTGCCCAGAGGAACAGAGCAGGCATTGTGAAAATTGCACCGGCTGCCAGTGATTCACCGGCTGAACCGATTGTCTGGACCATGTTGCTCTCCAGAATGGAGTTCTTTTTCATGATCTTGCGAATTACGCCCATGGAAATAACTGCTGCCGGAATGGAAGCAGATACAGTCATACCTACACGCAGACCAAGATAAGCATTGGCTGCACCGAAGATAACTGCAAGGATAACACCCATGATGATGGATGTCACCGTAAATTCAGGTGTGATCTTGTCAGCCGGAATATACGGTTTGAACTCTTTGTTTTTGTCCATGATTTCCTCTCCCTTTTGTATTGATTTATAAACATAGAACATTATAGCGAAATTTATACAAAAAGGCAAGGTGAAAAAACTGGTTTTTTATGCACTTTACCATATTAACGTGCTAGCTTGATAATCTCTTAACATATCAGCACGCTCAAACAGCATATTTTCGCCCTGTTTTGTCAGTCTATTCATCTGAATCCAACTGTTTAATCATGTATCTCCCGACAATTCTGGAAAAATTCGAAATATCCCGGATATATGCGAAATCTTTGCCAAATATCTTTTTTTCTGTGGAAAGGTCTTTTTCTTCCCCTGCAAAGACTCCCAGAACACTTACTCCAAGGTTTCGCAGGTGCCGCACTTCTGTAGCAGTATCATTGATCGCATATTTTCCCATATAAGGTTCCGGGTTCTTTGCGTGAGGTCTGTTTACGATGACATCATATGGTTTTCCATCACTTAATACAATGAGGATTTTTTTCTCCTCAGATCTCTGAAGCAGACCGTATCCTGCGGTTTTGATAGCAAGTCCATCCCTGTTATTGGAAGAAGTTACATAATTAAAAATATTTTCATTAGCTGACTGTGGATCATCGTACTCACGGAATCTGTGAAGGATCGTATAGTCCCAGAATGTGCAGAAGCTCATGACACGGTGAGGCAGGTTTACATTGCTTAATGCTTCACTGATGATATAAGCCTGTAATGCCACATCTCCCTGCCTGGACATCTGGGAACCGCTGGCATCGATCAGCACATCTACTACGAAATCAGATGCATCAGATTTCAATTCTCTTTTAAACAGATTTGCTTCACTGCTTCTGCCCACACGCCAGAGTCTGGACGGAATGATCGTTCCTCTGTCTGACAGTACTTCCTGCGTCTCGCTTTTCAGCACCAGTGTCTTTCGTAAAAGGTCTGTGAGGGATGCGATGTTCTGCTTTACGATTCTGTGTTTATCATGGTAGAGCCAGATATTCTTATTCTTTAATCGCACTGCATATTCGTACTGATAGTTTCGTTTGACCGGATTCTTAAGAATTCCTTCTGTAAAATAAAGGCTGCAGTCCCTGTGAAGTTCCCTACACATCAGATAATTCATTCGCTTCTCTTCTGCAGGAGTCAGATAAGTTTTTCCGAAATTCAACTCAACATAGGTGTATGCTTTCTCAAGTTCTTCCTCTGTGAGAATTGTAATTTTGTGTTTGGTCTGGCGCTGTTTTTCCATTTCTTCAGTGACAGCAGTGTCTTCCATGTCCGTAATCTTATTTGTCATCTGTTCGATGTAACTCTCCAGAGCTTCCTCATAAAGTTCTTCTGTAAGAAAATCTTCCCAGTCGTATTCTGTCAGTTCTTCCAGGGTGACTGCCATAACCTGTTCCAGTGTTCCATGATCTTTCTCAAAATTCGGATCAATGATAGTGTTGTAAAGACTGTCAATAATACGGATCAATTCTATAGTGTCTGCAGCTGTTCTGGCTTTGTAAACCATGTCGCGGATTTCCCGAAGACGCTCTTCTACATAATGGTTTCCATTCTGTAAACGGTCACGCAGGATGGCAATCTTCAATCGGCCAAGAATATCTCCGTATGCGGGCATCCGTTCAAACTCCTGATCCAGGATATCCTCGAATGCTTCCTTCTGCATCTCCCGGACTCCCGGACGTTCCTGACAGATTTTGTCCCCGATTGCTTCTTCTACACATAGCTGTGCTACTGCAGTCAGTTCTCCCTCTCCTGCCTGGCAGAAAACTTTTTTTACCAGATATAAACCCAGCAGATTTCTGTCATAATATTTTGCCAGAGCGCCCTGCTTGATGCCGTCATACAGAGCGATTGCTTTTGAGCGCAGATACAGGGAAACGTCTACTTTCATATTTAACGTGTAATCCCCGCTGATAGTCCAGAGGAGATTGCGAATCCTGTTTTCCAGTTCCAGACGATAATCGTCGATTTCTACGATTTTCTCATCTTTCATATACATCATCCCTTGTCCAGTCTGCCGGAATTCTGGTTTTCACAATATCCTCTACGATTTCTTTCTCGAAAATATCGAAGGTCTTGTTCACCACCCCCATAGTAACTGCTTTTCTCGGAGAAAGTCCGGTTTCTACAATCTTCATGGCTGCAAGGAGACCTCGCAGATCCAGAGGTTTGGTGGAAATTTCACTGTTTGTGGCTTTGAGCTGAAGATCCAGGAATACTCCGATGAACTGTGTTCTGGCGTTTTCTTTTATATTCGGGAACATCCGGCGGAAAATAAATTCCAGGGATTCTTCAGTCTGAGCCGGCATGTCTATGACCAGAAATCTGGATACCAGCGCTTCATTGAGTTCTTTGGTTCCTGCATAACCGTAATTCATGGTTCCGATAAAACGGGCAGCCGGATGAAGATCAATTTTGTCATAGCCCGGGACATCGATGGAACGGCGATAATCCAGGGTTGCATGGAGAACGGAAACTGCATCGTTCTTTGCCATATTAATCTCGTCGAGGATTCCGAAACCACCGTATTCTGCACACTGATAGATAGTTCCTTTGCGAAGCTTAACTTCGTTGTCCACGAAAGTGTCTGTGCCGATCAGATCTCCGCTGTTGGTATTTACATGAAAGGAAACATTATATGCGGGACGGTTGAAAATATATGCCAGGTTCTCTGCAAGTATATTTTTTCCTGTTGCCTTCGGACCGGTGAGTAACAGATTCTCCCCTTTGAGCAGTCCGGCAATGGCCATTTCCAGAATGTCTTTTCCGTAAAATGGAATGGATGGTTTCACAATCCTGTCTGCGGTCTCCGATGCCACTTCATACCGGCTACGGAATTCTTCTACTCTCTTTATCAGTTCAGGGGCTACCTGCTGCTCCTCCAGAAATTTCAGTTCTTCCATTTAGTTCTCCTTTATATAACTATTATAGTCCAGTTTGTGTTATAGAAAAAGGCCGCTTATCTTTTACAGATTCACGACCCTTTCATTATAGCATTCTTCTTTATATTTTTACAACATTATACTTCAAATACAAGATCTCCATAAGAAGGCATCGGCCACATTTCCTTATCTACGATCATTTCCAGTTCATCCACCGGCTCACGTAAAGCTTCCATTGCAGGAACCACCTTTTCTCTGCAGAATACGGCTCTGTCCCGTCCCTCTGCATATTCCGGGATCTTCTCAACCAGTTTGCTCAGCTTACTCATGGCACTGTTTGCAGCCTTTAAGAGTTTTGATGCTTTCTTGAGCAGATCAAGCTGTACACTTACATCGATCAGCCCTTCGCCCGCTGTTTTCACTGTATTGATAGATTCGCCAAGAACAGTGGTATATCTGATAACTGCCGGAATAATCTGCTTGGTTGCCATGTCGATCATTGTCTTTGCTTCAATATTGATTGCTTTAGAGTAAATCTCATATTTAATCTCTGCGCGTGATTCAAGCTCAGCTCTTGAGAATACATCAAAAGATTCAAAGAGTTTCACTGCCTTCTCTGTAGTAAGTGCAGGGATTGCATCCACCATGCTCGGAAGGATCGGAAGTCCGCGGCGTTTAGCTTCTTTCTCCCATTCCGGCGCATAGCCGTTTCCGTTAAATACGATCTTCTGATGATCTGTGGCATATTCTTTGATCAGGTCATGTACCGCCAGTTCGAAATCAGGAGCTTTTTCCAGACGGTCACATACTTCCTTAAATACTTCTGCCGTGATCGTATTCAGGACTACGTTACATGCGGAAATAGAATCTCTTGAGCCTACCATACGGAATTCAAATTTATTTCCTGTGAAAGCAAAAGGTGAAGTACGGTTACGGTCTGTAGCATCCTTCATGAAATCAGGCAGAGTCTTAACACCTGTTTCCAGCTTACTTCCCTTTTTACTGTGAGTTGCTGTTCCTGTGCTGACCAGCTGTTCCAGAACATCCTCCAGCTGCTCTCCAAGAAATACGGAAATCACTGCCGGCGGTGCTTCATGGCCGCCAAGTCTCTGGTCATTTCCCACATCTGCTGCAGATTCACGTAGAAGATCTGCATGTTCATCTACTGCTTTCAGGATACAGGTGAGGACCAGAAGGAACTGAATATTTTCATGAGGTGTTTTGCCCGGATCCAGAAGATTGATTCCGTCATCTGTGGTAAGAGACCAGTTGTTATGCTTACCGGAACCGTTCACACCTGCAAATGGTTTCTCATGAAGGACACAGCGCATTCCATGACGGCTGGCAACCTTTTTAAGGATACGCATCATCATCTGGTTCTGGTCTGCTGCGATATTGACCGGTGCATAGATCGGTGCAAGCTCATGCTGTGCAGGGGCAACCTCATTATGCTGTGTCTTTGCAGGAATTCCAAGCTTCCAGCATTCTTCATTTACCTCTTTCATGTATGCGGAAATTCTCTGACGGATACTTCCAAAGTAATGGTCATCCATTTCCTGTCCCTTCGGAGGCATAGCTCCAAAAAGAGTTCTGCCTGTATAGATCAGGTCTTTTCTCTGAAGCCATTTCTCTTTATCGATCAGGAAATATTCCTGCTCTGCCCCTACAGACGGAGTTACTTTCTTAGAAGTTGTATTTCCGAAAAGTCTCAGCAGACGGAGTGCCTGGGTGTTGATTGCTTCCATAGAACGAAGAAGTGGTGTCTTCTGGTCAAGTGCTTCTCCTGTATAGGAACAGAATGCAGTAGGAATACAGAGTGTTCCGCCTGCTGCATCATGACGGACAAAAGCCGGTGATGTACAGTCCCATGCTGTATATCCTCTCGCCTCAAAAGTTGCTCTTAATCCACCGGACGGGAAAGAAGATGCATCCGGTTCACCTTTGATCAGTTCTTTTCCGGAGAAAGACATCAGGACCTTGCCGTTATCCATCGGAGCTGTGATAAAAGCATCGTGTTTCTCTGCTGTCACACCTGTAAGGGGCTGGAACCAGTGGCTGTAATGTGTGGCACCTTTCTCGATGGCCCATTCTTTCATCTCATGTGCTACTACATCCGCAATTTCCATAGACAGTTCTTTGCCCTCTTCTATGGTTTTTTTCAATTCTTTGTAGATTTTCTTCGGAAGTCGTGCCTGCATGACGGAATCATTAAACACGTCACATCCAAAAGTCTCTACTACATTGATATACTCACCCATTTTATTTCTCCTTTTTATTTATTAACGGGGAAATTCCAATTGATCTGGTTTCCTCATTTTTTGTACTTTTCAGATACAGATTCAGTGCTTCGTGGCAGTTTTCAATCTCTATCTGTGTATGACTGCCGCCGTATTCACCGTCCAGAGTCCATGGTACCGGTTCTTCTGAGGTAATGGTCACCCTGGCTGATTTAAAAGAATGGATCAGATCTGTATTGTCCTCTGCTGTCAGCATTGCAGTCATGATCTCCTGCAATTCCAGCGGATTCTTCGGTCTTGTGATCATGGTAACTTCAAAAAGTCCGTCATTCATATCCACGTTCTTGCCTGTAAGGTTCTTGAACCCTCCCACTGAACGGGAATTGGTGATCATCCCAAAGATGAAGTCATCCTCCACAGTTAATTCTTCGGATTCAATTCTCATATGGTATGATTTGATATCAAAAAGGCGTTTCACTCCCTCAAGAAGATAGGCTACATGGCCAAGGATATTCTTGAGATCCTGATCTGTCTGATAGGCTACATCTGTGAAAAGACCGAAAGCTGCTATATATGTAAAGCTCTGGTTATTGAATCTGCCGATGTCACAGTGATAAAGTTTCTCTTCCATGATCATGGAAGCGGCATCTGTCATGCTTTTCGGCATAAAGAGACTGTTTGCAAAGTCGTTGGTGCTTCCTGCCGGAATGTATCCGATGGGAATGGAACTCTTCTTTTCCATTACTCCGGTAACCACCTCATCAAGAGTCCCGTCTCCGCCGCTGCATACGATAAGGTCCACTTTGGATTCGTATTCTTTGGCTTTCTCGTAGGCATCTTTTGGTTTCTGTGTGGAATAGATAATGACTTCATAACCGCCTTTGTTGAAAATATCTACTATATCAAGCAGGTTTGTTTTGATCTTGCCTTTACCTGCCTTGGGATTGAAAACAAAGAGCATTTTTTTGTTCATTTCGAGCAACTCTCCTTTTTTCAGGGTTTAAATGCGTAGTTTTCAGAGTACGCAGATTTCTATTTATATAATATAAGAAAAAAGGGTGGAAAAGTCAATGGGGTTTGGCGGGCAAAAAAATTGGGGACGACAGGAAATATTTTTGGTTTCAGGTGCGGTTTCGCGGGCTAATAACTCTAGGTGTGTGGAAATCTGCTAAAAACATTCAAAAATTGCTCAAACTCGCTTCGCTCAGACAGTGAGCAATTTTTGAATAACGCAGATTCCCACGCACCAAGAGTTACTACACCCACTGCAAATGCACCTGAAACCAAAAATATTTCCTGCCTGTTGGCTGGCTGCGGGACTGCCGGGCTGTTACTGCTCACTTCGTTCACAGTAATGCGCCTTGCAACGACAGGCTATGCAGATGAGATTTTCTCACAGAAAATTTTGCAGGATGATAACGCATAAAACGGGACTGGTGAATAATTGCAATTTTTCCTAATTTCTTATGGTAAGTTGTATTTTAGCGTGATAAAATGGGGATTGTATTTATTTGTATTTATTATAGAAGGGACTTATTACAATTACAAAGAGAATTTTTAAAATGAATTTGTATAGAAAGGATTTCTTATTCATATGATTAAATTGATTGCTTCAGATATAGATGGAACTTTGGTAAAGGATGGGACTCTGGCTATTGACGGGGAGTATATGGAGGTTATCGGAAGGCTGATTGATAAGGGGATTGTGTTTGTGGCATGCTCCGGACGGCAGTACAGAAGTGAGAGAAAACTGTTTACCCCTGTCGCAGACAGACTGCTTTATATCTCTGACGGAGGAACTGTTGTACGGACTCCGAAGGAGATTCTGAAAGTGGATACTCTGCCGGACGAAATCTGGAAAGGAATGTGTTCTATGGTAAGAGAGAATATGCCTTCCTGTGATTATTTTATTTCCACACCTGAACGCTGTTTCGCAGAAGACGGAGGCAGCCAGATGTTTCACTGGCTGAGAGATTCTTACGGATATGATATCCATGAAGTTCCGGAAATGTTAAAACTCGAGGGGCAGCAGGTAAACAAATTTGCTGTCTACCACCCCAACGCCTGTGAGGAAATGTGCGCCCCTTTATTCACTCCCACCTGGAAAGACAAAACAGTTATGGCTGCCGCCGGCAAGGAATGGATGGACTGTACTGCCCCAGGTTCCGGCAAAGGTCCTTCCGTTGCTTTCCTGCAGGAATATCTGGGAATTTCACCTGACGAAACCTGTACTTTCGGAGATAACCTCAACGATATTGAAATGCTTCAGAATGCCGGTCTCAGCTACGCAGTCTCCAACTCCCGCCCCGAAGTCCGGGCTGCCGCCAAAAATACCTGCCCGCCCTACTGGGAAAACGGAGTTCTGCAGATTCTGAAGTCTTTCTTATAAAGGATACGAATTACTCCGCAGCTCTTCACCTGGATTGCTTGCAGTATTATATGGAACTGCTATAATAACTTCTCCGCAATTTATTCAGGAGGATTTTCAGTTCATACCAATACACAGCGCAGAAACATATTTCATTTCGTGTGCATTTGCAGGAGTCTTAGAACTTCTTAGCTGATAAAAATATGCGTTATAAGAAAAATGACCCACTGTCTGAGCCGCAGCATGCGGCGAGTTTGGGTCATTTTTCTTATGTTTTTAGCATATTTTTAGCAGCTTAGAAGTTCTTAGGCTTCGAAACCGCACACGAAATGAAATATGTTTCTGCGCGTCCCTCTTCAACTCCTAAGCTTCCATTACAGCATCTTTCATAGACTTCACATACTCTTTCACATACGGTACACAGTCCGCACCATGTTCTGCACACAACTTCACAATTGCAGATCCTACAATTGCCCCGTCCGACTGTGCTGCCATCTTCTTCGCCTGCTCCGGCGTAGAAATACCAAATCCCACAGCACATGGAATATCCTTCACAGCCTTCACTAACTTCACCATAGCTCCGATATCCGTAGTAATATTAGTTCTTGTTCCTGTAACACCAAGAGAAGAAACACAATACACAAACCCTTCCGCATCCTTCGCAATCTGTGCGACCCTCTCATGAGAAGTCGGCGCGATCAGAGAGATCAGATCAATACCGTATTTCTTACATACACTGTCAAACTCTTCTTTTTCCTCAAATGGCACATCTGGCAGAATCAAACCATCCATTCCGATTTCTGCAGCTGTTTTAATAAACCGCTCCGTTCCGTAAGAAAATACCACGTTTGCATAAGTCATAAACACCATAGGAACAGAACTGTTCTTTCTGATCTTTACCACCATGTCAAATACCTTATCTGTAGTCACACCACCGGAAAGTGCTCTCACATTTGCTCTCTGGATCACCGGTCCCTCTGCTGTAGGATCAGAAAACGGAATCCCAAGCTCGATCAGGTCTGCACCAGCTTCCTCCATTGCATAGACAAGCTGCTCTGTCACTTCCAGAGACGGATCTCCACAGGTAATAAACGGGATAAATGCCTTTCCTTTTTCAAATGCTTCTGTAATTCTCTTATTCATGGATATCCTCCCCTCTGTAACGCGCGATTGCTGCGCAGTCCTTATCTCCACGTCCGGAAATTGTAATGACCACAATCTGGTCTTTTCTCATCTGCGGAACAATTTTCTTTGCGTAAGCTACTGCATGAGCACTCTCAATAGCAGGAATGATTCCCTCTGTTCTGGAGAGATATTCAAATGCCTCTACTGCTTCTTCGTCTGTGACAGGTACATATTCTGCACGTCCTGTATCATAGAGATGCGCATGTTCCGGTCCGATTCCCGGATAATCCAGACCTGCGGAAATGGAATATACAGGTGCGATCTGACCATATTCATCCTGGCAGAAATAAGATTTCATTCCATGGAAGATTCCCAGTTTGCCGGTTGCAATGGTAGCTGCTGTCTCTGCCGTATTTACGCCACGTCCTGCTGCCTCACATCCGATCAGACGGACATCTTTGTCATTGATAAAATTGTAGAATGTTCCGATCGCATTGGATCCGCCACCCACACATGCAAGAACTGCATCCGGAAGTCTGCCCTCTTTTTCAAGGATCTGCTCTTTGATTTCTTTGGAGATCACTGCCTGAAAATCGCGAACAATTGTAGGGAACGGATGAGGTCCCATTACAGAACCAAGTACATAATGTGTATCGGAAATACGGTTTGTCCACTCTCTCATTGTCTCGGAAACAGCATCCTTCAGTGTTGCAGTACCGGAAGTAACTGCATTGACCTTTGCACCCAGAAGACGCATTCTGTATACATTTAATGCCTGACGTTCTGTGTCTTCTTTTCCCATGAAGATTTCACATTCCATACCCATAAGAGCTGCTGCTGTTGCTGTTGCCACACCATGCTGACCTGCGCCTGTTTCTGCAATGACACGGGTCTTGCCCATTTTTTTTGCAAGAAGTACCTGACCAAGTACATTGTTGATTTTGTGAGCACCTGTATGGTTTAAATCTTCTCTCTTTAAGTATACTTTTGCTCCACCCAGATCTTCTGTCATGTGAGATGCAAAGTAGAGACGGGATGGTCTTCCTGCATATTCATTCAGAAGCTCTGTAAGCTCTGCGTTAAACTCCGGGTCATCTTTATAGTGGTTGTAGGCTTCTTCCAGTTCGATGACAGCATTCATCAGTGTTTCCGGAATGTACTGTCCTCCATGGATGCCGAATCTTCCTTTTGACATCTGTATATGTCCTCCTTTTATGTATGTAATCCCTGGCCTGTCAGATGGTCGGTCAGAGTATTCTATATTCTTTCTGATTTTATATGCACCAGTTGAATTGCCTTCAAAATCTTATCTCTGTCTTTCATTCCATCCGTCTCCACACTGCTGCTCAGATCCACCGCATAAGGGTGAATTTCCCGGATCGCCTGCCCCAGGTTGGAGGCTCCGATCCCTCCTGCAAGGAAAAACGGTCTCTGGATCTC
>OIJJ01000271.1_pt1 | contig 12493 bp, 8 predicted proteins | sample 1583451 | NCBI WGS metagenome assembly OIJJ01 (sample SAMN02674698, study PRJEB24791) | human gut metagenome, SKBSTL036 | isolation source: stool | host: Homo sapiens | place: USA | reverse complement strand
TGAATACGGAAGAGGACATATTTACCCAGATCCGCAGGAAGGATATTCTCCTGCACCATCCGTATCAGACATTTACGCCGGTTATTGAGTTCGTCCGCCAGGCAGCTAAGGATCCGGATGTTCTGGCTATCAAACAGACGCTTTACCGCGTCAGCGGCAATTCACCGATCATTGCTGCCCTTGCGCAGGCAGCAGAAAACGGCAAACAGGTTTCCGTGCTAGTAGAGCTGAAAGCACGTTTTGATGAAGAAAATAATATTGTATGGGCGAAGAAGCTGGAGAAGGCAGGATGTCATGTAATTTATGGTCTGGTAGGCCTTAAGACACACAGCAAGATCACACTGGTTGTGCGCAGGGAAGAGACAGGAATCCGCCGTTATGTGCATCTGGCAACCGGAAACTACAATGATTCCACTGCCAAACTCTATACAGACTGCGGTATCTTTACCTGCGATGAACGTTTTGGTGAAGATGCAACAGCAGTATTTAACATGCTCTCCGGATATTCTGAACCGAAAAGCTGGAATAAGCTGATCGTAGCACCAATCTGGATGAAGGACAGGTTCTTAAGCCTGATTGAACGTGAGGCAGAGAATGCGAAGAAAGGACTTCCGGCGTTGATCCGCGCAAAGATGAATTCCCTCTGTGATCCGAAGATTATTGCAGGATTGTATTATGCATCTTCCTGCGGAGTTCAGGTGGAGCTTCTGGTAAGGGGGATCTGCTGTCTGAAAGTAGGAGTGCCGGGAATCAGTGAGAATATTCATGTCCGTTCTATTGTAGGGGAATTTCTGGAGCATAGTCGTATTTTCTATTTTGAAAACGGCGGAAACCCGGAAATCTATATGGGAAGTGCGGATTGGATGCCGCGTAACCTTGACCGCAGGGTAGAGATTGTTTTCCCTGTGGAAGATGAGAAGATTAAGAAAGAGCTGGAGCATGTACTTGATCTGGAGTTTAAGGATAATGTAAAAGCTCATATCCTGCAGCCGGATGGAACTTATGTGAAGCCGGATAAACGAGGCAAAGCCCAGATTAACTCTCAGATGGAATTCTGTATGGAGGCAACTGAGAAAGCAGCACTTCATAAACACGAAGAAAAGAAATCCCGCGTATTCATTCCGGCAGAGCCTGCGGAGGATATAGAGGAATAAAAAACAGTCAGAAACAGAAATAATTGGGAAATGCCATGTGATTATATGAAACATGGCATTTCCTTTTATGCTATGTTTCGATTATTATAGATTGATAAAAAATTTTTTTACGCAGAAAACCTGTAAGTACGGGCTTTTATGAGGAAAAAATTCGCGAAAAATAAAAAAATTTAAATTTTTTAAAAAAAGTACTTGCATTTTAGAAAAAGATGGTGTATATTAAATGAGTCGACAGCGAGGAACGCAAACGACAGATAAACAAATGGCCAGTTGGTCAAGGGGTTAAGACGTCGCCCTCTCACGGCGAAAACACGGGTTCGATTCCCGTACTGGCTGCTACAAAATAGTGAGAATTTAACCAGAGCTTAGGCTCTGGTTATTTTTTTATCAGGGATTTCTCCTGACATGTTGTATGTCTTCGCAGACAAAAATGATTCACGAACCTGGAGCTTTCATCTGACAATAGAGGAGTAATACTTGGAAAGGAAGAACGATATGGTCACTGATGAAGAACTTTATGGGCAATATCTGTGCGGTGATGAGACAGGACTTGAACTGTTGATAAAAAAATACGGCGATCCGCTGACCTTATACATCGATGGTTATCTGCATGATGTCCACGAAGCGGAGGACTTAATGATGGAAACCTTTTCCTGGCTGTTTACGAAAAAGCCCCGTATCCGGGATGGATGTTTTAAGGCTTACCTCTATAAAGCAGCGCGGCATATGGCTTTACGTCACAAAAGCAGACGGCGGATTTTCTTCAGTTTTGACGACCTGGACAGAGAACCGGAGGCACAAACGCTGGTGGAGGAGGTCGTCCGCACAAAAGAACGGAATCAGATCCTGCATCTCTGCATGGACGAGTTAAATCCAGATTATAGGGAGGCTCTTTATCTGACCTATTTTGAGGGCATGAGCTATCAACAGGCAGCTGAGGTTATGGGGAAAAGTGTAAAGCAGATCACAAATATGGTGTACCGGGGGAAAGAGCGTTTACGCGGATTATTGAAACGGGAGGGTATTACAAATGCTGAAAAATGAGGAACGGATTGCGGAGGTAAAACGGCGTATTGCAAAAAAAGAACAACAGCAGAGAATGCGGCGCAGACGGATTATCTCTGCTGTCTGTATAGCGGCATGCTTTGCAGTGATCGTTGGGGTTTCCTTTGCCATGCCCGGTATTGTCGGACAGATCGAACCCGGTACTTCTTCAGGCTTTGAAACTGCGGCAACAATTTTGGGCGGCAGCACCGCACTGGGATATATGGTGATCGGACTGCTGGCTTTTATCCTCGGCGTGTGCGTGACTGTTCTGTGCTTCCGCATCCGTCAGATGAATAAAGAGGAGCAGACAGAGATGAAAAAGGAGGACAATGGGGATGGAACTGTTCAGTAACTTTTTTCAAATTGCTGTTACCCTGCTGGGCTTTTGTATGAGTGGCATTCGGTATCTGAAAGATCGAAAACAGACATATTTCCTGCTGACCTGCTTTTACGGATGCTTTGCCCTTGGCTCTCTTTACTGGACGCTGTATCTGCTTCTGTTTTCTGAAACACCACAGGTCTTTTATGTGTCAGAGTTCGGCTGGGTATCCGGTGTGGTTTTCCTTCATCTTCTGCAATACACCCTTTCTTCTGACGGGGAAAGAAGATTTTTGACAGGAAAAGCCCTGATCGCCCCTTTGATCGGCGTTCCGCTTTGTGTATTTTACTGTACCTTTGGGGATGTTCTCTCCAATCTGCTCTGGTGTGGCATGATGATTGTTGTTTCTTATCATTCCATCCGGGGTCTTGCTTATGCGCAGATACAGACGGGAACAGCGTGTAAGATGCGGTATTTCCACATTGGGGTACTGTGCTATGTGGCGGTGGAATATGTCCTTTGGATCTCCGGATGTCTGTGGCCGGGCTATTCCATTTCCGCTCCCTATTGCTGGCTTGATCTTCTGCTTACAGGCTGCCTGTTTGCACTGCTGCCAGCCACAGGAAAGGCGGTGCAGGTATGACATATATTGAAAACGTATTTCTTTGCATGGCCTCGCCCCTGCTGATCGCTGCTCTGTGTATGGGAAAGCGGCAGAGAAAATTCTTTCTGTTCTGCTTTGCCGGGATGGGTGTCTGTCTACTTTCCGCATACATCAACACCTTTTTCACTGCACTTTATAAAGCGGACACCTTTGCAGCTACCACAGAGATCGCCCCGGTGGTGGAGGAAGTGATGAAACTTCTGCCATTGATCTTTTATCTGCTGATATTTGAGCCGAAAGCGGAGCAGATCAAAAATGCCGCTGTGATCACAGCCCTTTCCTTTGCCACATTTGAAAACATCTGTTATCTGATCCAAAACGGAGCCGGTCATTTTTCTTTTATTTTCTTCCGGGGTATTGGGACAGGAGCCATGCATGTGATCTGTGGAGCCATTGTCGGCGGTGGGCTTGCATATGTGTGGCAGAGAACATGGCTGAAGATTGCCGGAACCTGCGGTCTGCTGGGAGCAGCAATCACCTTTCACGCAATTTATAATCTTCTGATCGCCTATGGCAGTGCAGCACAGTATATTGCTTATCTGCTGCCTGTACTGATCCTGGCAGCGGGAAAACTGATCTTCCGCAGTTTGATACAATAATATAACCTGTTTTTTTCTCTTTTGGGAGCTGTTTCGGCAGCTCTCAAATTTTTTTTGAAAAATTTGATTTTCGGGTGAGAGTTTTTCGCTTTTTTTGTACCTATATAAGTGAAAGACTTTTAACACTGTTTTTGGGGAAGGAGGTTGGAGGCATGTACGATACAGAAAAGAGTATCGAATTGGTAAAAAAGCGAATGCATGAATACCACTGCCGCCAGGAGCGGCGCACAGTCTGCCGTCTGTCCATTCTGTGTACCATGCTGTTCCTGTCCCTTGTGGGGGCAATGGGGATCATGCAAAGCCGGCCAATAAACGCCACGGGAATGTACGGCACAATTCTGCTGCATGAGGGCGCAGGCGGCTATGTGTTGGTGGCTGTCATTTCCTTTACTGTGGCAGTTGTGATTACCGCATTATGTATCAAATTCAGAAAAAGAGAACAAAAGAGTCAAGACGCAGAAGATCATGTATAAAGAAAGGAGAGGTGAACGTATGAAGAAAAAGTTATTAGCCGGGATTCTGGCACTTGCACTGTGTTCCACAAATATGCCCATCCAGACCATATTTGCGGGGGAATTTACTTCCGGAAATCCGGATGTAGTGTCTGAGAAAGAAACTCTGGAGATTTTTACCAATGAGGAGCAGGAAGCAGCAGGAGAGACAGATGAGGAACTGTCTGTATTCAGTTCAGAAGAGCTTCCTGAGTTCAATGATGCCCCCGATGAGGCAATGGCTGCTGCGGAAAATGCACGGATTAAAGAAATTGACTTAATCAATAGTAATGAAGTCATAAACGGAGTTTATACTATAAGTTCGGCAGGAGATTACAAATTCACATGCAGTAACCAGGAAACGGCAAATAGAATTGTGGTTGATAGAGATACTATTTTAAAGCAAGACAACATCAACATTTATCTTGATAACGTAAATATCAAAACATCTGCTGGTTCGGCACTGCAAATAAATAATAATGTTAAAGCTACAGTTACTATCTATTTAACAGGCATAAATAACCTTACAACAACTAATCAAAGCTCTGCTGGTTTACAGAAAGATAACGAAGCTCAGCTTATAATAACCAATGCTTCAGACACTACTACAGGAATCTTAAAAGCTAGTAGTGATGGGAGTGGGTATGGTGCCGGAATTGGTAGCGGCAATTACGGATCTTGCAATAATATTACTATTAAAAGTGGTTCTGTAACTGCTAGTTCCACGAGTGGTGCCGGAATTGGTGGCGGCCTTTACGGATCTTGCAATAATATTACCATTAGTGGCGGTTCTGTAAATGCACAAGTTGGTTGCACTCCTCACCAGAATTTGGATAGCTCTGGTAGCTACGACCCTAAAAGCCCTGAAGTGTATCTCTGCGTTATTCCTAATACAAAAACTAAATCAGTAGCTATAGATAATAAAGTCTGGGAACCATCTAATCATAAAGCGGTTGAATCTACGAATACAAATCTATATGCATGGCTAACCGGAGAAGATCATCTTATAACTGTTGAAAAAGAGACTAAAAGTTATATCTTTAATTCAAATTCAGGGACATTTAGTGAAGGTAAACGTGATGTTACCAGTGATATTTTTGAATTTAACGGTTCTGAGTTTACTTATGATGGAAACACACACTCTCCTAACATCACTACGAAGAACAACATTAAAGGTGTAGGAAACTTCACTGTAAAATATTTCAAGGAAGATAATTTGCAAGCCGAGATAAACGAGCCTAAAGATGTTGGTACTTATATTGTAAAGATTACTGCTGTAGAAGAGGGCGATTTTTACAATGCATATTCTGGTTATTTAACAAACGACAATTGGAAATTTGCTATTAATCTTACCCCTACAATTACTACATATAAAGATGAGTATGATGGAAATCCTCATCCAGTTATCAGTATTGAAGAAAGTACAATTCCACCAAATAGTATTATTGAATACAGTGTTGATAATGGACAAACATGGTATATTTTGAATTCTAACGATAATATTCCTACTGTAAGTACGGTAAGGGAAGCAGAAAATACTAAAATTTTTATACGGATATCCAATTTCAATTCCAATTCCAATGATGATACCTGGACTTCACAAGAATATCAAGCAATCATCAAGCGAGCAACCTCAACACCAAATTTTCCATCAATAGACACAATCTCCGTTCCATGGTCCTGTAAGAAAGTAAAAGATATTGATCCTAATTCTCTTCCTCAAAACTGGAATTGGCAGGCAAACGATGCAAATAATGATTTACAGGTTGGAAATAATTCTGCTACCGCAATTTACAATGGCAGTGATAAGGGAAATTACGAAAAAGAAACTTTCACTTACACAATCATCAGAAAGGAATGTGAACACAAAAATACCGTGGGATGCTACTACTCCTCTCCATCCTGTACTTCCAACGGTTACAGCGGAGATACCTATTGTAACGACTGCGAGAGAACCATCTATTACGGCTCCACGATTTCCGCATACGGCCATGACTATGATAACGGTGTTATCACTACAGAACCAACTGCCGAAACCGACGGAATCATAACTTACACCTGTAAACGATGCAAACATCAGGATACAAAAAACCTCGGAAAACTTGGTGACGGGGAACCTTACATTGAGGGAAGTTTCCAGAAGAAAAGCTGGGATACTGTTAATGATCTGATCAAGACATCCAAAGAAAAAGATACCATCTCCATTATCATGAATGGTGCCAGGACACTTCCTGCTTCCGTTTTATCCGGGATAAAAGGAAAAGATATTTCCTTGAATCTTGATATGGAGAATGGTTTCATCTGGAAGATTAACGGTACTTCCATTACAGCAGAAACACCTGCAGATACCGATCTTTCTGTTACAAATACAGCAGAACATATCCCGGCAGCATTATACAGCCTGATCTCCACAAACCAGAATGATTTCGGTTTCCATCTTGGAAGAAGCGGAGCTTTCGATTTCCCGGCGGTACTTTCTGTAAAGGCAGATGTTTCCTGTGCAGGACTTATGGCAAATCTGTTCTGGTATGATGTTGAGAATGGGGTTCTGCAGTGCATCCAGTCCGTAACTGTAGGCGGTGCATTTGAGCGCAGTATTCCATATGCTGAATTTATCCTTTCCAAAGGACAGGATTATTTCATAGCATTTGGTACAGAATCTCTCAATGGCAGAGACATTCACACAGACGGAAGTATCACAGATGAAAACGGTGCATACCTGCGACCTGCTGACGCAAAGATTTCCAGCCATTCCATTGACAGAAACAAGCTTACTGTCAAACTTTCCAAAGGATGTGCAGGTGCTCAGGGTTATGACTTCGTGATCAGTAAGAAATCAAATATGCTCCAGACCGGGAAATTCAGCCAGACCGTTTCCTCAACCGACAAGCCACAGGCATCTTTCAGATATCTGGCAAAAGGTACCTGGTATGTGGCAGCCCGAAGCTGGGTTCTGGATGCACAGGGCAATAAGGTCTATGGTTCCTGGACAAAGATCAAGAAGATCAAGATCACTGTTGTTACACCACAACAGCCAAAGATCAAGAATATCACTGTAAAAGGAAACACTGTGACTGTTACTTACACAAAATGCAAAAATGCCACAGGTTATGAAATCCTGCTTGGAAACAAATACAAAACCTCCGCAGGTGAGAAATACCCGGTTAAGAAATATCTGAAACGTACAGAAGGCAAAAATACCGTAACTGTAACCTTTACAAACGTGAAGAAAGGCACCTGGTATGTGACCATACGGGCATGGAACCAGACCTCCAAAGACAAATCCAGAGTTTACAGTCCATACTCCACAATGAAGAAATTCAAGACAAAGAAATAGCTTCTGTTTCTTACAAATATTTCTACTGTAAAGATACTTAAAGAATAACACGTCATTTATAAAATAAGGAGGACGCATGAAAAATTTAAAAAAAACACTAAGCATATTCCTGGCCATTGCCTTGATTTTGTCATCGGCCATATCCTTTGATTCATCATCAGTAAGAGCGGCGACTCCAAAGCTTAGCCAAACTGTGATTTCATTGCCTTCAGGAACAAGCACCACTTTAAAGGTATCAGGTACGGACAAAACTGTAAAATGGTCTTCATCTGATGAAAATATTGCATCTGTTTCCAAAAAAGGTAAAGTCACAGGTAAAAATGCCGGAAAAGCTATCATCACTGCAACAATAGGGAAACAAACTTTGCAATGCAGGGTTATTGTTAGAGCAAGATTGAGCAGGACAAAAGTAACTCTTGTCCGATATGAGAGAATTTTTTTATCTTTAAAGGGTGCTTCTATTAAGCGCATTTCCAGCAGCGAACGTAAAGTGGCCTCAGTCTCTATCGTTAAAGAAGGAAAGGAAGGAATGATAATAGGTCTACGGCGCGGAAGAGCAACAATTACAGTAGTAGATACAACTGGCAGAAAATATACCTGTATAGTTAAAGTCGAAGAGCCTTACCAACGAGAAAAATATATCACTCTTGAGGAAGGCCAGAGTTACCGCTTAAGATTAAACGATACTACTCAGAAGATATCCTGGAGCTCCCGAAATGAAAAAGTTGCTTGTGTTAATTCAGTAGGATTCGTTACTGCCCGTTCCAAAGGAGGGACATACATTTACGCAAAAGTTGGATCGAAGAGTTTCAGTTTTTATATTAAAGTACTGGCGAAAAAAAAGCCAGAAGTGACGCCAACAGCTACGCCCACACCAACGGTGACTCCAGAACCGACAGCTACGCCTACACCGGAACCAACGGCAACTCCGATTCCCTGGTATCCGTCCTATCCGGATCCAGAACCAACAGATCCGCAGCCTCCACAAATCGACACGGATGTCCCGATCGATACGGATCACTCAAATGACAATAATGTCCCAATCGACAACAATGTCCCAACCGACAACAATGTCCCAACCGATAGCAATGTCCCAACCGATAGCAATACCGATTCCGGCAGCCATCTTTTGTTCTGACTCTATTATCTACAAAAGAAATAAAAAATATTAAGATATTAGGAAATTATAGGATTATAATATTTAACACTAAAAACCGGATTGAGTTTATTCTGCTCAATCCGGTTTTGACCTATTCCCTTTCTCTATAAAAGTTTAACTTCTTCAGAAAGATATCTGCCTCTTGCCATTTTTCTTAAAGATTGTATTCTTTATATAACTGCTCACGTCTTTTTGCGTCTGTTGATACAATCGGGATTTCTTCAGTTCTCTGATCCTGAAGTAATCGAGTAATCAGGCTTCCAAGTCGAGTTTCTCCCTGAACCTGCCCGATTGCTTCTCCTTCTGTACGTCCCTCAGCTTTAAGTCTTTCAGATTCCAGTTCCAGAACTTTTCCTCCCATAATATCACCTATTCCTTTCCGGATATCTTCTTCCTTACGGAAGATATAATCCGCAATCTTTATAATTAACTTTGTTAAATCTGTATACAGTTCCGATTTACCTGTCTCCGTCAGTTCCTTTTGACGAGTTTTATTGAACACTTAATTTCTTTAAAATTATGTATTTTTATCTTTGGAATCAGTGGCAGATATTGCCTGAAAAATCATTTATAAGAAAGTATAGATTATCGTTTACATTTTTTACTATACAGCATCTATGGCTATTTATCAAGTCCATTTTGGGCGATTATTTTCCTGTTCTTCCTTAAATCAAGAGTTTACAATCCATACTCCGCAATGAAGAAATTTAAGACAAAGAAATAGCTTCTGTTTCTTACAAATATTTCTACTGTAAAGATAATGCCAAACAGCCTTGCAGGCAAATGAAACAGTTGACAGCTGAAAAAACCAATGATAAGATAAATGCACTCAAATTATAACAGAACAGGCTTACAGTCAGAAAAGGATCAGAATTTCGGTTCTGATTATTTTTTGTGTTTTATTCCGTTGACAAGGGAAAGTTCGCACTTGAAAAAGAATAAAAACTGGGTTATAATACGAACAAATGTTTGCAATGCAAAAAATCATTCCCGGATTTACAGTAAGCAATCCGGTTGATAGAAAGAAAGGAAATGTAACAGACATGGCAAAGAAAAACACCTATGATGCAGGGAGCATCTCTGTCCTGGAAGGTCTGGAGGCGGTTCGTAAGCGTCCGGGAATGTACATCGGAAGTGTTTCACGAAAAGGATTAAATCATCTCATTTATGAGATCGTAGATAACGCAGTGGATGAGGCGCTGGCAGGATACTGCGATTCCATTGATGTGACCATTAATCCGGACAATTCCATTACCGTAATTGATGATGGACGTGGAATTCCGGTAGATATGCATGAGAAAGGAGTGTCTGCAGAGAGACTTGTATTTACAACTCTTCATGCAGGCGGTAAATTTGATAATTCTGCCTATAAGACCAGCGGAGGACTTCATGGAGTAGGTTCTTCGGTTGTAAATGCCCTGTCTACATATCTGGATATTAAGATCAGTCGTGACGGATATGTGCATCATGATCACTATGAACGGGGAATTCCGACCATTGAACTTGAGGAAGGGCTGCTGCCGAAGCTGGGTAAGACCAGACAGACCGGAACCAGTATCAATTTCCTGCCGGATCCGGAGATTTTTGAGAAGACCAGATTCTCAGCAACAGAAGTAAAGAGCAGACTTCATGAGACTGCATACCTGAATCCGGAACTGACCATTCGCTTTGAGGATAAAAGAGGCGCAGAGGTTGAGAATATTACCTATCATGAGCCGGACGGTATCATTGGATTTATCAAGGATCTGAACCACAGTGCGGAAGTTCTGCATGATCCGGTTTACCTGAAAGGGGAAGCAGACGGTATTCAGGTAGAGGTGGCATTCCAGTTTACCAATGAATTCCGTGAGAATGTACTGGGCTTCTGTAATAATATTTACAATGCAGAGGGCGGTACTCATCTGACCGGATTTAAGACTACATTTACTACAGTCATGAATACTTATGCGAGAGAGATTGGTGTTCTTAAAGACAAGGATCCGAACTTCACAGGTGCAGATATCCGTAACGGAATGACAGCAGTTGTTTCCATCAAGCATCCGGAACCGCGTTTCGAGGGACAGACCAAGACAAAGCTGGATAATCAGGATGCATCACGCGCAACCGGAAAGGTTGTAGGAGAGCAGATGGTACTCTATTTTGACAGAAATCTGGAGACTCTTAAGACAATCCTTTCCTGCGCGGAGAAAGCTGCCAAAATCCGCAAGACAGAGGAGAGAGCCAAGACCAATCTTCTGACAAAGCAGAAATATTCCTTTGACTCTAACGGAAAGCTGGCAAACTGTGAGAAAAAGGATCCTTCCCAGTGTGAGATCTTTATCGTAGAGGGAGATTCTGCGGGAGGTTCCGCAAAGACTGCCCGTAACCGTAATTATCAGGCAATCCTTCCTATCAGGGGCAAGATCCTGAATGTGGAGAAAGCAACCATTGACAAAGTGCTTGCCAATGCGGAGATCAAGACCATGATCAATGCATTTGGATGTGGATTCTCCGAAGGATACGGAAATGACTTTGATATTACGAAGCTTCGTTACGACAAGATTGTGATCATGGCTGATGCCGATGTGGATGGGGCGCATATTTCCACACTGCTCCTGACTTTATTCTATCGTTTCATGCCGGATCTGATCACTGAGGGACATGTGTATATTGCCATGCCGCCATTATATAAAGTCATGCCTAAGAAGGGGCAGGAGGAATACCTGTACGATGATAAGGCACTGGAGAGATACAGACGTGCCCATAAGCCGGGAAGCTTTACTCTTCAGAGATATAAAGGTCTGGGCGAGATGGATGCGGAGCAGCTCTGGGAGACTACTCTGAATCCGGAAACTAGAATGATGAAGCGGGTGGAGATTGAGGATGCGAGACTTGCATCAAGTGTGACAGAGATTCTGATGGGAAGCGATGTCCCGCCGAGAAAGAAATTTATCTATGAGCATGCACAGGATGCAGAGCTGGATATCTGATTTCGCCGGAGTGTTATGTGGAAATTAAGACAGATACATGGATATGTGTCTGAGATGGAGGAAAGAAATTAAATGGAAACAAAACAGGAGAATGTGATTCCCACCGACTATGCGGAGGTCATGCAGAAATCCTATATAGATTATGCCATGAGTGTTATTATCTCCAGAGCCCTGCCGGATGTGCGTGACGGATTGAAGCCTGTACAGAGAAGAACCCTGTATGATATGTATGAACTGGGCATCCGTTATGACAGGCCATACAGAAAATGTGCCCGTATCGTAGGGGATACCATGGGTAAATATCACCCCCACGGTGACAGTTCTATCTACGAAGCGCTTGTGGTAATGGCTCAGGATTTTAAGAAAGGCAAAACACTGGTCGACGGACATGGAAACTTCGGTTCCATCGAGGGCGACGGTGCAGCTGCCATGCGATATACAGAAGCCAGACTGGAGAAACTGACACAGGATGTTTTCCTCGAAGATCTGGATAAGAATGTGGTAGATTTTATGCCGAACTTTGATGAGACAGAGAAGGAACCGGTGGTACTTCCTGTCAGAATCCCGAATCTGCTGGTAAACGGAGCAGACGGTATTGCAGTCGGTATGGCAACCAGTATTCCACCTCACAATCTGGGTGAAGTGGTAGATGCTGTAAAAGCATATATGAAGAATAACGACATCAGTGTCAAAGGGCTGATGCGCTATCTCAAGGGACCGGACTTTCCGACAGGTGGTCTGGTAGTAAATAAAG
>OIJJ01000258.1_pt1 | contig 12833 bp, 8 predicted proteins | sample 1583451 | NCBI WGS metagenome assembly OIJJ01 (sample SAMN02674698, study PRJEB24791) | human gut metagenome, SKBSTL036 | isolation source: stool | host: Homo sapiens | place: USA | reverse complement strand
GATACAAAGTCTTATAATGTGACTCTTGCTATCGGAAAGACAACGACCAAAAATGCAACGGATAAGCGAACAAATGCAAAGCTCAACATTGCAAAACAGGATGCTGAGACAGGCAATGAAGCCCAGGGAGACGCAACACTGGAAGGTGCGGTATATGGTCTTTATGCAAGAGAAGACATTGTTTATCCGGATGGAAAAACCGGAACAATCTATAAGAAAGACACCCTGATCACATCCCTGACAACGGATAAGAATGGCGAAGCTTCTGTATCAGATCTCTATCTTGGAAAGTATTATCTGAAAGAGCTTAGTGCTCCGGTGGGATACGTACTGGATCCGACAGAACATGAGGTGGACTGTACTTACGAAGGTGCTACTGTTCCGACAGTAGAAAGAACTTCTGTATGTAAAGAAACAGTCATTAAGCAGCCGTTCCAGATCATTAAAGCCGCAAACAATGGAAAGACCGATGCAGATCTTCTGCAGGGAGTCGGTTTTTCAGCATGGCTTGTCAGTGATCTGAAAGTAAAAGCAGATGGAAGTTATGATTTTGACTCAGCCAGACCAGTTGTACTGACTGCAGATGGTCAGACAGAAATGTTTACCGATGAAAAAGGATATGCAAGATCGATTCCGCTTCCATATGGAACTTATGTGGTAAGAGAAACCACAAGCAAACACAACTATGCATCGGTTGATGATTTTGTAGTGAAGATCACAGAGAATCATCCGGATACACCGCAGACATGGCGAGTGCTGCTGGATAAAGAATTCAAAGCAAAATTAAAGATCATCAAAAAGGATGCAGAAACACAGAAATCTGTACTCCTGGCTAATACTGAGTTCAAGGTATACGACCTGGATAATCAGAAATATGTGGAACAGACAACATCCTATCCGAAGCCAACGGTACACAAATCCTATTTCACAAATGAGGAAGGATACCTGGTACTGCCAAAGAATCTGAAACCTGGCAACTACCGGATTGAGGAAGTGACGGCACCCGATGGGTACACAATATCCAAAAACTATGTGACAGTTGCAGTTGATACAGATACTGCTTATCTGACCGATCCTGTCACAGGAGATGCAGTCATTGATGTGGAATATACCAATGCCCCGGTCAAAGGTCAGTTAAAGATCTATAAACAGGGTGAAGTGTTAAAGGGATTTGATAAGGACTTCCAGTATGAAATGGCTGGACTTGCAGGTGCTGAATTTGAAGTCTATGCGGCAGAGGATATCTATACTGCCGATCATCAGGTAGATGCAGATGGACAGAGAACTTTGTACTTTGCAAAGGATGCACTGGTGGCAACCGTTACAACGGATACAGATGGTTATGCAACTGTAAAGAATCTTCCACTTGGCAGATACTATGTCAAAGAGAAGAATGCACCGGACACTTATGTGTTAAATACGGTGCCGGAAAATGTCGAATTTGCTTATGCAGATCAGGATACCGCAGTGATCGAGAAAGAAATCTCTGTCACAGATGAACGACAGAAAGTGTCGATTACGGTCGAAAAACAGGATGCTGAGACAGGCAATACAGTAGCCGGAGCAGTGTTCGGTATTTACAATGCAAAAGACATTCAGACGAAAGATGGAAAAGTGATCGTCAAAGCAGATACTCTTTTACAGGAAATGACTTCTGATGAAAAAGGTCAGGCAGCATGTACACTGGATCTTCCACTTGGAAGCTATTATGTAAAAGAACTGAAAGCACCAGATGGATTCGTATCTTCGGATGAAGTACTGAGATTTGATGCTTCTTATCAGGGGCAGGATGTACAGACAGTAACATTAAAATCCGTAAAGAAGAACCAGCCGACAACTGTTGAGATCACAAAATCAGATGCAACAACCGGTGTAGAACTGGATGGAGCTTATCTGAAAGTAACGGATAAAGATGGAAATGTAGTAGATAGCTGGACATCTTCCAAAGATGCACCGCATGTGATCAAATATCTGAAAGTGGGTGAGACTTATACCCTACATGAAGAGTTTGCACCGCATGGTTATCTGGTAGCCAATGATGTGACATTCACAGTCAAAGATACCGGAGAGGTTCAGAAAGTGGAAATGAAGGACGAGGTACCGGTTGGTGAACTCATCATCAACAAAAAGGGAGAATTTCTGGATTCTGTTACGCTGGCCGATAAGGTCAAAGGTGTGGTGGAACACATTTTCAACTATGTAACCGGAAAACTGACAGATGTTACGTTTGAAGTCTATGCTGAGGAAGACATTAAGGCTGCCGATGGCGTCAGTGACGATTACTATAAAAAGGATGAACTGATCGCAACGATCAAGACAGATGAAACCGGTATTGCAAAACTGGAAAATCTTCCACTTGGTAAATACTATGTGAAAGAAACAGGAACTGCTTACGGTCATGTACTGGATGGTGAGATCCGTCATGTAGATCTGACTTACGTGGATCAGAATACACCAGTTGTAGTCTATGACAAAGACTGGCAGAACAACCGCCAGAGAGTAGAAGTCAATGTACTTAAGAAAGAAAAAGATTCTGACCGTACATTGGAAGGCGCTATCTTTGGATTATTTGCCAAAGAAGACATTAAGTCTGAGACAACAGGTAAAGTCCTGATCGAAGCCGATGAGATCATTGAGCTGAAATCTACGGATGAAGAAGGAAAGATCACATTTGTTGCAGATCTTCCAATAGGAGCAACTTACTATGTAAAAGAGCTCTATGCACCGGACGGATTCGTAACCAACGATGAAGTAAAGGAATTTACCTTTGAGTATGCAGGTGAAGATCAGCCGACAGTCACTTATGATTTTACCTTTGATAATCAGCCAACCGTCGTTGAATTTACCAAATCCAGTCTGACAACCGGAAAAGAACTTCCAGGATGTAAGCTGAAAGTGGTAGATGCTGATGGAAATATCGTGGATGAATGGACTTCCGGTAAAGAAGCACATGTGATCCGTGAGCTGACTGTCGGAAAAGAATACACACTGGTTGAAACAAAACCTGCTGATGGTTACGTGACAGCTGAAAGCGTAAAGTTCACGATCAAAGATACTGCCGATGTGCAGAAAGTTGAGATGAAGGATGATGTAACGAAGGTGAAAATCTCCAAACAGGATATCGCCGGAAAAGAACTTCCGGGAGCGAAACTCACAATCCTTGATCAGGATGGAAAAGTTGTGGAAAGCTGGACCAGTACAGAGAAAGCACATTACATCGAAATGCTTCCGATCGGAAAATACACTCTCCGTGAAGAAACGGCACCGGATGGCTATCTGGTTGCAAAAGATGTGGAATTCGAAGTAAAGGATACCTGTGAAGTACAGCATGTAACTATGGTGGATGAGAAAAAACCGGCAGAAAAGACACCGGAAGGTGGAAAACCTGTCAGTGATTCACCAAAGACTGGGGATAACACCAATCTGTGGCTGTGGTTTATGCTTCTCGGCATTGGTGCGACTGGTACAGGAGCCCTTGCATTTATGAGAAAAAAGAAACACTAATTAAATAAGAATGAGCGTTCATGGAAACCGAAAGGAATCTGTGGACGCTTTTTTAGATGGGAGAAACCATGAGAAATATCATTATTTTTGTTGCTCTTCTGGGAGCAGCGGCAATATTTACAGTTTTGTATTGTCTCATTGCTGCCGGAAGTCAGGCAGAGAAAAAACTGACAGAAATCATGAGAAAAGAGGAAGAACAGAATGAAGACTAATAAAGATCTGATCATAGAACCAAATGCAGCTATTGAGGGAAGAAAGTACAGCGAAGAAAAGCCATGGTCCTGCAAGTACTGTTACTGGTGGGGAGGCAAAAAGAAAGGCTGTAGCTTGAAACAGTGCCACTATCTGCTTCCGGAAAAGAAAAAAGCAGTAAAAACAACACCATGTGGTGGCTGTCCGTATGGAAAACATGTTCCATGCATCGGATATTGTATTGCCCGTCTTTATTCTGAGATGAAAGGAAAGAAAGGACGTGGGTAATTGCAGGAAGAAGTAAATCAGAAAGTGATCAGCCTGAGCATCCAGGGAGTCAAGATCACTGCCAGTGTGCTAAAAGCAGCCATTCGGAAGTTCCTGGAAATGGACAACCGGAGGAAACAGAAAGCAACGCAGGTGAAAATGGCTGAAAAGACCGGACGGGCCCAGGAGAAAGGAAGGGAAAAAGCCCGAAAAAAGATTGAAAAGAAAAAGCCACATGGAAAGCAGACCATCAAGCAGCTGAATGCACAGGGAGTACAGCTTTCCAACTTAAAGATCACAGATGAAAATATCAAATCCTTTGACCGTGTGGCAAGAAAATACGGCATTGATTACAGCTTGAAGAAAGAAGTTGGTGCTGATCCACCGAAATATCTGGTCTTCTTTAAGGCAAAAGACGTGGATGTGATGACAGCGGCTTTCCGGGAATATGCCGGAGTAGAACTGAAAAAGAAACAGGTGAAGAAACCATCTGTCAGAAAGAAACTGCAGAAATCTGTAGAAAGAAAAGCAAAGCACCGCCAGCGTGTGAAGCAGAGACAAAAATCCAGAGGTCAGGAACGATGATTAGGGAAAAATTACAGAAGATCCAGGTCAAACGGCTGGTGGTCTTAAATCTCCCATATTTCTTTATTTTCTATGTAGCAGATAAAGGATCCTGGCTGTACCGGCATTGCCTGGGAGAAAGCATGGTCCAGAGACTTGGCGTGATGTTAGTCAATTTCCGACTGGCATTTTTAAGCTGGCTGCCAAGTGTCGCTTTGCAGGACCTTGCAGTAGGTGTTCTGGTTGCAGGTGCATTAAAACTGGTGGTCTACTATCGTTCAAAAAATGCAAAGAAGTTCCGACAAGGTGTGGAGTATGGATCGGCCAGATGGGGAAATAGAAAAGATATCGAACCCTTCATGGATCCGGTCTTTGAAAACAATGTCATCCTCACAGAAACGGAACGTCTGACCATGAACAGCAGACCAAAAGCACCAAAGTATGCCCGAAATAAGAATGTGATTGTCATCGGTGGTTCCGGATCTGGTAAGACAAGATTCTATGTGAAGCCCAACCTTATGCAGATGACGGACCACGTATCCTATGTGGTCACTGATCCAAAGGGTACGATCATCGTTGAATGCGGGAAGATGCTAGTAAATGGAGGATACCGGATCAAGGTATTAAATACGATCAACTTTAAAAAGTCCATGCATTACAATCCGTTCCATTATATCCGGAGTGAAAAAGACATCTTGAAGCTGGTCAATACCATTATCGCGAATACCAAGGGTGAGGGCGAAAAATCCAATGAAGATTTCTGGGTCAAAGCGGAACGTCTCTTGTATTCTGCACTGATCGGATACATCTGGTATGAGGCACCAGAGGAAGAACAGAACTTTTCTACTCTGTTGGAATTTATCAATGCCAGTGAGACCAGGGAGGATGATGAAGAATTTAAAAATGCAGTGGATGAATTGTTTGAAGAACTGGAAGCAGAAAATCCGGAACACTTTGCAGTAAGGCAATATCGCAAGTACAAGCTTGCAGCCGGCAAAACTGCAAAATCGATTTTGATTTCCTGTGGTGCCAGACTTGCACCATTTGACATTCAGGAACTAAGAGAAATTATGTCGTATGACGAAATGGAACTGGATATGATCGGCGATCAGAGAACAGCCATGTTTGTCATCATCAGTGATACAGATGACACATTCAACTTTGTGGTAGCAATCATGTACACCCAGCTCTTTAACCTGCTTTGTGATAAAGCGGATGATGAGCATGGAGGCAGGCTTCCTTATCATGTACGGCTGCTTCTTGATGAGTTCAGCAATATCGGACAGATTCCAAAATTCGACAAATTGATTGCTACGATCCGAAGCAGGGAAATCTCCGCTTCTATCATTCTGCAGTCACAATCTCAGCTGAAAACCATCTATAAGGATGCTGCAGAGACGATCACGGGTAACTGTGACACCGTTCTTTTCCTGGGTGGAAAGGAAAGTTCCACACTGAAAGAAATATCAGAAACCCTGGGAAAGGAAACCATTGATCTTTACAACACATCAGACACCAGAGGCAGCAACCGATCCTATGGGCTGAACTATCAAAAGACTGGAAAAGAACTGATGAGTAGAGATGAGCTGGCGGTCATGGATGGAGAAAAATGTATCTTACAGCTTCGTGGAGTCCGGCCGTTTTTAAGCAACAAATATGACATCACAAAGCATAAACGGTACAAAGAGCTTGCCGATTTTAATAAGAATAATGCGTTTGATGTCGAAAAGTATCTGGCACACCGACTGGTGATGTCGGAAGATACAGAATTTGAAATGTATGAAGTAACTGTAACACAAGAAGACGTATCAGCGATTGAAGCTGAGGAAGGTGAGGACTGATATGAAAGAAAGAATTCGAGCACCCTGCTACTACTGATAAGGGTACAAAAAGGTCTGAATAAAAGGGAAAGGAGTAGAGCCAAACGCTTACAGACCATAAGAAAAGCGTTTGTTCAGAAAACAAAATGGGATTTTTCAGTAGTGCTATCAATATCCTTCAGACACTGGTCGTTGCAATCGGTGCCGGTCTTGGTGTCTGGGGCGTAATCAACCTGATGGAAGGTTATGGAAACGACAACCCGGGTGCAAAATCCCAGGGAATTAAGCAGCTGATGAGCGGTGGTGGTGTTATCCTGATCGGAACACAGCTGATCCCGCTTCTGAGTGGATTATTTGGTTAAGAGAAAGGAGTAGAGATCCATGTTCAGTCAGATTTTTGATGCGATTGAGGAATGGATGAGGGAACTCTTAACCGGGATGATCACTTCCAACCTGGACACGATGTTTACTGATGTCAATCAAAAGACCGGTGAGATCGCTACCCAGGTTGGACAGACCCCGCAAGGGTGGAACGGCAGCATATTCAGTATGATCCGGAACCTATCGGATTCTGTGATCATGCCGATCGCAGGTATTATTATCACACTCGTACTCTGTTATGAATTGATTTCTATGCTGACCGAGCGCAACAACATGCATGATATTGATACCTGGATGTTTTTCAAGTACTTCGTAAAAATGTGGATCGCTGTATATCTGGTGAGTAACACATTTACGATCACAATGGCGGTATTCGATGTGGGCCAGCACGTAGTTAATTCTGCGGCCGGTGTTATCAGCGGAAATACCGCCATTGATATTTCTTCGGCATTGACGGATCTTTCCGCAACCCTGGAAAGTATGGAAATCGGAGAACTTGTTGTATTGGCGCTGGAAACCCTTATCGCCGGCTTCTGTATGAGAATCCTGTCTGTACTAATCACAGTGATCATGTATGGACGTATGATAGAGATTTACCTATATACCTCAGTTGCGCCGATTCCATTCGCAACTATGAGTAACAGAGAATGGGGACAGATCGGCACGAATTATTTCAGAGGACTCTTTGCCCTGGCTTTCCAGGCATTTCTGATGATGGTATGCGTTGCAATCTATGCAGTGCTTGTTGCAGGTATCCAGTATTCAGATAATCTGAGTTCTTCATTATTTGGCGTTATGGCTTACACAGTGATCTTATGTTACAGCCTCTTTAAGACGGCATCCTTAAGTAAGTCGATATTTAACGCGCACTAAATTACAGGAAGGAGTGAAAATCATGGCATATGTCAGCGTACCGAAAGATTTAACAAAGGTAAAGAATAAAGTAGCATTTAACCTGACCAAAAGACAGCTAATCTGTATCGGGATAGGTGCTGCAATGGGAATTCCAAGCTATTTCCTCTTGCGTAATGTGATGGGAAACAGTAATGCAGCAACAGTCATGGTGCTTTTGATGTTACCGGCATTTTTATTTGCCATGTACGAAAAAGACGGGATGCATCTGGAAGATGTTCTGATGCATATGATCCGGGTGAAGTTTCTTCGTCCACCCGTTAGAAAATATGAAACTGAAAACTATTATGAGACAGATCCGGAACAGATCAAGCAGTCTCCGGATACAGGAAAACCGAAAGGAGGAAAAACGGTTGCGAAAAAAGAAAAATAAGAAAACTGTCGCAGATACCGGATACAAAAAAGTAGACAGAAAAGAGAAAAAGAAAAAAGAAAAGCAGGAAGAGAAACGCAGGCAGAAAAAACTGTCCGTCCAGCAGTCGATCGCTTATAAGGAAATGGGAAGAGATGGAATCTGCAGGGTACAGGGAAAAACGTATTCTAAGTGTATCCGCTTTTATGACATCAACTACCAGTTGGCTCAGAATGAAGATAAAAATGCAATCTTTGAAAACTGGTGCGATTTCCTCAATTACTTTGATGCCAGTATCCATTTTCAGCTGAGCTTTATCAATCATAAAAGCAGCATGAAAGAATTTGAACAGGTCATCCGGATCCGTCCTCAGGATGATGCTTTTGACGATGTTCGTATGGAATATGCCAAGATGCTGAAACAGCAGCTTGCGAAAGGAAATAATGGACTGGTGAAATCAAAATATATCACTTTCTCCGTTGAAGCAGATAATATCCGGGAAGCAAAGCCAAAGCTGGAACGAATCGAGTCAGATATCTTGAACAACTTCAAGATCCTTGGAGTTCCGGCTTATCCATTGAATGGAGTGGAAAGACTGCAGATTTTATATGAGACTTTCAATCCGGATACCATGACGGAATTTCAGTTTGATTATGGTTCCATGATCCGTACTGGACTCAATACCAAAGATTATGTGGCACCGACCAGTTTTGTGTTCAAGGACAGAAATATATTCCGTATGGGAAATACCATCGGAGCAGTCTCTTATTTACAGATCCTGGCACCGGAGCTTACGGATAAGATGCTTGCAGAGTTTCTGGATATTGATAAGAATCTCATCGTCAATCTGCATGTCCAGTCTGTGGATCAGATGAAGGCGATCAAGCTGGTAAAAAGCAAGGTTACGGATATCAACAGAATGAAAATCGAAGAACAGAAAAAAGCAGTCCGGGCCGGATACGATATGGATATCATTCCATCGGATCTGAACACGTATGGCGGAGAAGCTAAGCGTCTGTTAGAAGACCTGCAGTCACGAAATGAGCGTATGTTCCTTGTAACAGCGCTCTTTTTAAATACTGCAAAGACAAAACAGGCACTGGATAATGCCATCTTCCAGACGGCCGGTATTGCACAGAAATATAACTGTGTGCTGAAACGTCTGGATTATCAGCAGGAAGAAGGATTGATGAGCAATGTTCCGTTGGGAGTAAATCATATCCCAATCAAGCGGGCTCTTACGACTACCAGTACAGCAATCTTTGTTCCGTTTACGACACAGGAACTTTTTATGGCAGGAGAATCCCTGTATTACGGATTAAATGCACTCAGCAACAACATGATTATGGTGGATCGTAAAAAGCTGAAAAACCCGAATGGACTAATCCTTGGTACACCTGGATCCGGTAAATCCTTTGCAGCAAAAAGAGAAATCACCAACGCTTTCTTTGTTACGAAGGATGACATTATCATCGGAGATCCGGAGGGAGAGTATTATCCACTGGTCCATGCACTTGGCGGACAGGTAGTACACATTTCACCGACCAGTAAGGATTATATCAATCCGATGGATATCAATATGGATTATTCCGATGATGACAATCCACTTGGTGTAAAATCCGATTTTGTCCTGTCCTTATGTGAGCTGATCATGGGAAGCAGGGATGGTATTGAAGCAGAGGAAAAATCAGTAATCGACCGTTGTCTTCCACTGGTGTATCAGAAGTACTTTGCAGATCCAAAACCGGAAAATATGCCGGTCCTTGGTGACCTGTATGACTGCCTCAGAAAGCAGAAAGAACCGCAGGCACAGAGAATTGCAACAGCGTTGGAAATCTATGTAAATGGATCACTGAAAGTATTTAACCATAGAACCAATGTGGAACTGAATAACCGTATTGTCTGCTTTGACATCAAGGAACTTGGAAAGCAGCTGAAGAAAATCGGAATGCTCATCGTCCAGGATCAGGTATGGAACAGAGTTACGATCAACCGTGGCATCAAATCTACCAGGTACTATATCGATGAATTCCACCTTCTGCTCAAAGAAGAACAGACAGCAGCTTATTCTGTAGAAATCTGGAAGAGATTCAGAAAATGGGGTGGTATTCCAAGTGGTATCACCCAGAATATCAAAGATCTTCTTGCCAGCAGGGAAATTGAAAATATCTTTGAGAACAGTGATTTTATCCTGATGCTGAACCAGGCTGCAGGTGACAGACAGATCCTTGCAAAACAGTTGAATATTTCCCCATATCAGTTGTCTTATGTGACGAATTCCGGGGAAGGAGAAGGACTTCTTTTCTATGGAACAACAATTATTCCATTTAAGGACAAGTTCGATAAGAACTTGAAGCTGTACAGTTTGATGACTACAAAACCGGAAGAAGTTGAAAAACGAGAGAAAGAAATGGAGGCGGAAAAGCATGAAGGAAATCGATAAGATCCGAATCAGGCAGTGGAACCAGGATAATCCTTACATTCAGATGAAAAATCTGGAAAATGCACAGCCTGGATACCGTGTTCATACAGTCAATGATGATCATCATCTGTATGAACTTCCGCTGGAAACACAGAACATTATCCTTGACTGGGTATTCTGGAATTTTTATCCGGCACAGAAAATCTATCCGCATCTTACCAGTGATGATCTGAAAGAAGTTCTGTATAAACGTACCCAGATCCATCTGCACAACAATCAGTTCAAGGAGGCTATGCTGATCAATGGTTTCTGGCCGAGAGATCCGAGTGAATTGAACTGGGTATTTCATATCCAGGCGAGCTCTCCAGCAATCAGGACACAGGCAGATGGGTATCCTGGTATCCCGATTATTGGACGCCAGGAACTAAATGAGTACAGAAAGAAAAGTTGTGCCAGGAGGTGATGACCTATAGCCGGAAAAGAATTTAAAGGCAAAGATAAAAAGGTCGCAAAGATGACCAGAGATGGTCTGACAGAAGAAAATCTCCGTGATGGTAGTGTAAAAGACATCAGTCACAGGAGCCGAGGGCGACCGGAAAATAAAGAAGAATTTGTTCCGGAACGGGAACGAAAAAAGGCTGGGAATGAAGATTCAAAATCGGGAAAAGGGAAACGACTGCAGATGGAAAAGATCCGGAAATCATCTGTCCGGCAGGAAGCTGTTGAGGATACAGTTGAAGTTACACCGGAAGAAAAAGTATCTGGATATCGAAAGAAACTGCATCGCCATGAAAAAATCCCGGATGATGATAACAATCTGAACAGCCAAAAGAAATCCATTCGGAAGAAGCAGCTGCAAAAACAGATGACCAAAGAACAGGCAAAAGCCGGAAGATTATCCTTTGATGATGAAGGAAATCAGATGGTGAAAGATGCTGGCATGAAACCGGGAGGGACAGCCGGGAAATACATTGCTACACAAGCTGTTATATCTGGCATGAAAGCAGTCACTTCCGAAGAGGAAGAAACAGATGAAAATGCAGGTGTGGAAAGTGCCAGACTTGCAGAGCGTGAAACAGAAGCTGCGTTACGTGGCCTACGTCATGCTCAGATCCGCAGCAAACGAACGGATGTGAAAACCCATCGCAGAGGTTATCGTGAGGCTACTGTAGAAAAGAAACTGAAATTTGGTTCTGCAGAAAGTATGGAAGGAGTCAAACATGCAGAATCGGTAAAGAACGCTGAGCAAAAGAGACATTTCTATAACCGCTTCTTTCAGAAAAAACGATATAAGGATGCATACCGGGCAGCCAGAGCCGGAAAATCCGCTGGCAGTCTAGGTGGAGCGACAACCATTACCGGTGTCGAGAACATGACGGTGAAAGCAAAGATTGCCTTGAAAGAGATTATAAAGCGTAATCGTGCCATGTTCGCAGGCATCGGTATTTTTGCGCTTCTTTTTCTTGTCATAGCAGTATCTCTGGGGAGCTGCAGTGCCATGCAGATATGGGCGTTGCCCGACAAACTTGCCAACTTCGGACTGACGGTGCAGGATTTGCAGAATGCCCTGAAGGACCAGAACCGTGAGTCTGCTGCGGGTGTTTTAGGACAACAGCCGGTGAATGGGCTCGACATTACTATCCCTATCACTACCCAGGGACGCTTAAGTTCGGTAAAGCAGTTTGAGGATATTGTGGTCCGTGCCAATGCCAACGGTTCCATTATTCGTCTGCGCGATGTGGCTCGTGTTTCATTGGAAGCATCTTCATATAGTACGGAGAGTGGAATCAACGGTGAGAATGCTGCTGTTCTCGGTATTTATATGCTTCCCGGGGCCAATGCAATGGAAGTTGCAAAAAGCGTGAAGGCTGCTATGGAGGAAATCAGTGCAAATTTCCCTGAGGGGATGAGTTATGAGATTCCCTTCGACATGACGACTTATATTTCCGAATCCATTCACGAGGTATACAAGACGTTGTTCGAAGCGCTGATTCTGGTGGTACTGGTCGTATTTCTTTCCTTGCAAAGTTGGCGTGCGACGGTGATACCGATTGTTGCGGTACCTATTTCCCTGATTGGTACCTTCGGTTTCATGCTTATTTTCGGTTTCTCTCTGAACATACTGACTTTGCTTGGATTGATTCTCGCTATCGGTATTGTGGTGGATGATGCCATTGTGGTGGTGGAGAACGTAGAGCATCTTATGGAGACGGAGAAATTGAGCCCGTATGAAGCTACCAAAAAGGCGATGAACGGATTGGCAAGTGCCTTGATTGCTACATCATTGGTGCTCTGTGCCGTATTTGTACCGGTAAGTTTCTTGAGTGGAATCACCGGACAGTTATACCGTCAGTTTACCATTACTATCGCCGTTTCTGTGTTGCTTTCTACGGTAGTGGCCCTGACACTTAGTCCCGTC
>OIJJ01000250.1_pt1 | contig 12946 bp, 10 predicted proteins | sample 1583451 | NCBI WGS metagenome assembly OIJJ01 (sample SAMN02674698, study PRJEB24791) | human gut metagenome, SKBSTL036 | isolation source: stool | host: Homo sapiens | place: USA | reverse complement strand
GACGCTCTTCCGATCTGAACCAGACTCCATCTTATCGAGCCTCTGGGATTTTCCTTAAGTGAGAAAGCCTTAAAGAGAGCAGGAATGGATTACTGGAAAGATCTGGATGTAACTACATATCTGGACTTTGAGGACTTTCTGGAGAAGAATCCCGGGGCAAAAATTTACTATGCAACAACAAAAGCACCTCAGACTTATACTGATGTTCATTATGAAGAAGACTGCTACATTATGTTTGGAAAAGAGAGCGCAGGAATCCCGGAGGACATTCTGGTCAATAATCAGGAAACCTGTGTAAGAATCCCTATGATCGGAGATATCCGTTCTCTGAACCTGAGCAATTCCGTAGCAATTGTTCTGTACGAGGCACTGCGCCAGAATAATTTTGACCACATGAATCTGGAAGGACACCTGAGAAACTACGACTGGAAATAATCACAGTAAGCAGACAGGAGGAGTTATATGCCAAATACCACAAAAGCAGCTCTGGAAGAATCCCTGAAACGGCTTCTTCTGAAGAAACCTCTGGACAAGATCACGATAACAGATATTACCACAGACTGTGGAATAAGCCGCATGGCTTTTTATTATCATTTCAAGGATATTTATGATCTGGTTGAATGGTCCTGTGTGGAAGATGGGACAAAAGCCCTTCAGGGCAAAAAGACTTCTGAGTCCTGGACAGAAGGGCTGACCCAGATATTTGAGGCAGTGCTGGAAAACAAACCGTTTATTATGAATGTTTACAGAAATGTGGACAGGGAGCGGATAGAAAATTATCTTTTTAAATTAACCTATGATCTGATCGTGGGTGTGGTGGAAGAAAAAAGCAAGGGTCTGAATATCACAGAAGAGGATAAGAAATTTATTGCAGACTTCTATAAATATGGTTTTGTGGGAATCATGCTTGAGTGGATCAGGGAAGGAATGAAAGAAAATATTGAAGATCTGGTAAGAATGATGGATCTGACACTTCGCGATACAGTGACCACATCCATTCATAACTTTCAGAAAAATAATATAGAAAAAACAGTATAATTACATCAAAATTCTTTACAAAAGCCGCAGGGTGATAAAAAACTTATCATTCGGCGGCTTTTGTAAATTGTAGAATCATATTTTAACTGTTAATATACAGCCATAGCAACAAACAGATAATTCAGACGGATGAAATGCTTATGATATGGGAAACATACAGATAAGAATGTAAAAGTTATGAAGATGTCTTTCCGGGAAATCAGGAGATTTCCGGCAGGCAAAAGAGTTTCCGGGAAATGGGTAAAGCAGAGAGAACGAAAAGCATTTAAAATCACAGAGCTGAAAGAACTTCTAAAGAAGAATTTAAGAAAGGTGGATGTGTATTATGAGTAAAAATAAAGGTTTAGGACTTGTATCTGCATTGGCAGTTGGAGCAGGCGTGGCAGCAGTGGCAGCAGGAAAGAAGTATAAAACAGCTGAGACAAAGAAAAAAGAAGATTATGATGCACTTCATAATACAAGTGAATATCGCAATACAGAACGTGGAAAATATGAGAAAAACAGCAAGGGAATCTATTATACAAACGGTAACTATGAAGCATTTGCACGTCCGAGAAAACCGGAAGGCGTAGATGACAAACATGCTTATATCGTAGGAAGCGGACTGGCTTCTCTTGCAGCAGCCTGTTTCCTTGTACGTGACGGACAGATGCCCGGAAAGAATATCCACATTCTGGAAGCAATGGATATTGCAGGCGGTGCATGTGACGGTATCTTTGATCCGAGCCGCGGATATGTGATGCGTGGGGGACGTGAGATGGAAAACCATTTCGAGTGCTTATGGGATCTTTTCAGAAGTATTCCATCCATTGAAACACCTGGTGTATCTGTACTTGATGAATATTACTGGCTGAATAAGGAAGACCCCAACTATTCTCTCTGTCGTGCAACAAAAGAGAGAGGCAAGGATGCTCATACAGACGGTAAATTCAATCTGAGCCAGAAGGGCTGCATGGAGATCATGAAGCTGTTCATGACAAAGGATGAAGATCTTTATGACAAGACAATTGAAGATGTATTTGACGATGAGGTATTTGATTCCACATTCTGGTTATACTGGAGAACCATGTTCGCATTTGAGAACTGGCACAGTGCACTGGAAATGAAACTGTACTTCCAGAGATTTATCCATCACATTTCCGGACTTCCGGATTTCAGCGCCCTGAAATTTACTAAATACAATCAGTATGAATCCCTGATTCTGCCAATGCAGAAATATCTGGAAGAAGCAGGCGTTGAATTCCAGTTCAATACAGAGGTTACAAACGTACTCTTTGAGTTTGAAGGCAATAAGAAGATTGCAAAAGCAATCGAGTGTAAGGTGAATGGCGTAGAAAAGGGAATTGTTCTTACAGAAAACGACTTTGTATTTGTGACAAACGGAAGCTGTACAGAGGGAACCATCTATGGCGATCAGAATCATGCACCGAACGGAGATGCAGAAGTTCGTACAAGTGGATGCTGGAGCCTCTGGAAAAATATTGCAAAACAGGATCCGTCCTTCGGACATCCTGAGAAATTCTGTTCTGATATTGCTAAGACAAATTGGGAGTCAGCAACAGTGACTACTCTGGATGATAAGATCATTCCTTATATTACAGATATCTGCAAACGTGATCCGAGAACAGGCAAGGTTGTTACAGGCGGTATTGTAAGCTGTCAGGATTCTAGCTGGTTATTAAGCTGGACAATCAACAGACAGGGACAGTTCAAGGATCAGGATAAAGACAAGGTTTGTGTATGGGTATATGGTCTGTTTACAGATGTACCTGGTGATTATATCAAGAAGCCTATGAAGGAGTGTACAGGTAAGGAGATCACAGAAGAATGGTTGTATCATCTTGGCGTTCCGGTTGACCAGATTGAAGACATGGCTGAGAACAGTGCAGTTTGTGTACCGACCATGATGCCTTATATTACAGCATTCTTTATGCCGAGAACAAAGGGTGACAGACCTGATGTTATTCCGGATGGCTGTGTAAACTTCGCATTCCTCGGACAGTTTGCCGATACACCAAGAGATACTGTATTTACTACTGAATATTCCGTAAGAACTGCTATGGAGGCTGTATATGGACTTCTTGGTGTTGACAGAGGTGTGCCGGAAGTATGGGGCAGTGTTTATGATATCAGAGAATTACTGGATAGCAGTGTGAAGCTGATGGATGGAAAATCTCCACTGGAGATCGAACTTCCGGGACCACTGGATATGCTGAAGAAACCGCTTTTGAAAGCTGTTAAGGGAACTGTGGTCGAGAAAGTACTCAGAGATCATGATGTGATCAAAGATTATATGATGTAAATATAGAGATGTAAGTGATATGAAAAGGCTGCAGGAGATATCCGGCAGCCTTTTTGTAAAGCCGTTAAAAGTTGATGGAAAGTTGCTTTGGTAAAGAAAAAACAGGTTGCAAATTAAAAAGACAGATGATAATATATAATGAAATATATAGAAAAAAATGATTGGGACAATAAAAAGTCTGAAAAAAACAAGTAAATATGATAATATATTGGAAGCTTTACTGTAATAATGAATGTGTGGCGCAGGAGGGCTTTCAAGGGAGTGAAGGGAGGTTTTTTTATGGAACTTGAGATGTATCGCAGGTATTCGCAGATGGCAAGAGGTATTGAGAAGGCTGAGTTGGTGTTTAAAAATGGGCGTGTGTTCAGCTCTGGTACAGGAGAATTTATTGATGGTAATGTGGCTGTTGCAGATGGAATTGTGATCGGAGTCGGTACATACGAAGGAGAGACAGAGATTGATCTGGAAGGAAAAGTGATCTGTCCGGGGTTTATCGACAGTCATCTGCATCTGGAATCTACTCTGGTGACGCCGGGGGAGCTGGTCCGGCAGGCTGCACAGTGTGGAACTACAACATTTATTGTAGATCCTCATGAGTCTGTAAATGTATCCGGTACGGATGGAATTGATTATATCCTGGATCAGACAGAAGATGCACCGGCGAATGTATATGTAATGATGCCTTCCTGTGTTCCGGCGACTCATGTGGATGATAACGGGTGTATTCTTACAGCAGGAAAGATGAAGGGATATCTGGAACATCCGAGGATTCTGGGGCTGGGTGAAGTGATGGATGCGCCTTCTGTGATTAACGGAAGTGTTGCCATGCATGAAAAGCTTCAGCTGTTTCAGGACAGAGTGAAGGATGGTCATGCACCGTTTCTGGCACCTGGAGATCTGGCTGCATATGTACTTGGCGGAATTGATACAGATCATGAGTGTGTGGATTATGAGTATGCAATGGCTGAGGCAAGAAATGGAATGCAGGTATTGATACGTGAGGGAAGCGCAGCAAGAAATCTGGATGCTATTGTGAAGGGGATTGTGGAACACCATACAGATACTTCCGGTTTCTGCTTCTGTACTGATGATAAGCATATTGAAGAAATCCGTAAAGAGGGGCATATCAATTATAATGTGAAGCGGGCTGTACAGCTTGGACTTCCGGTTGAGAAAGCACTGCAGATGGCAACGATCCAGCCTGCGAGATGTTATGGTTTATACAGTCTTGGTATGATCGCTCCCGGAAGACAGGCAGACTTTGTAATTCTGGATAATGTGACAGATCTGAATGTTGTAGATGTATATCATTGTGGTAAGAAGATCATTAAAGATGAGAAAGCAGAATTGAAACCATGTCCTCCATATCTGAAAAATACAGTTCATGTATCAGGTTTCAGTGAGGAACGTCTGAAACTGAAACATCCGGGAACAAAGGCAAGAGTGATTCAGATGCTTGAGAAACAGATTGTGACAAAGGATGTTCTGGAAGAGGTTCCATGGATAGAATCGGATGGTGAGAAATATTTTGCTCCGGACGGAGAATATCAGAAGATTGCAGTGATCGAGCGTCATAAGAATACGGGCAAGATGGGAGTGGGCATTATAAAAGGCTATGGAATCCGCGGCGGAGCCATTGCTTCCAGTGTTTCTCATGATTCCCACAATATTATTGTAGTAGGAGATAATGATCGTGATATGGCTATTGCTGTAAAAGAAATGATGCGGACGCAAGGTGGTTATACTCTGGTATGCAATGGAGAGATTTATGGAACCTTACCACTTCCTGTCATGGGCCTGATGAGCGATGCCGGCTACGAGAGTGTAAACGAAGCACTTGCAAAAATGATTCCGAAGGCCCATGAGATGGGAGTGAAAGAAGGATTTGATCCGTTTATCACCCTGTCATTTATGGCACTTCCTGTGATTCCTGAAATCAGGATCACACCGAGAGGAATCTATCTTGTAAATGAAGACAGAATGCTGAGAACACCGTTTAGTTAAGGTGGGTGAAATGTCTTAAATGCATTATTTACAAGGATTGCCATAGAATAAAAAAATACCGTAATAAAAGTAAATGATATATACTTTTGTTACGGTATTTTTTATAGCAGTCCTCTCAGACACGCTCCAGGTAAGAGGGTTGTTACAGGTATATTTAAGACAATATTTTTCAAGTGAAAGAAATTTATTTCGTTTTCTCCAGAGTAAAGATAAATTCGGTTCCCACACCTTCTGTACTGATCACATCAATATTCTGGTTATGTGCATTGATGATCTCTTTGACTATAGAAAGTCCAAGTCCGGTGCCTTTACGGTCCTTTCCGCGGGATGCATCAATTTTGTAGAAACGATCCCAGATTTTGCCCAGGCTTTCTTTGGGAATGCCGGTTCCGTAATCTTTTACAGAAACGAAGACCTTACCGCTTTTTACAGTTGTTTCAATTTGAACAGAGGAATTATCATTGCTGAATTTAATGGCATTATCAAGAAGGTTGTAAAGAACCTGCTGAATCTGTTCCATATCAGCTCTGACATAAAGTTCATGTCCGGAGAGAAGCAGCTCCAGACGGATCTGGCGGCTGGTGCAGATGCCTTCAAATGTAGCTGCTGTGTTTTTGATGGTATCATTGATATCAAAACGCTGAATGTGCATCATCCGTTTTTTCATATCCAGTTCATTCAGAGTCAGAAGACTGCGGGTGAGTTTTTCAAGACGTTCAGATTCAAAAGCGATGATCTTCAGATACCGTTCCTGCATCTCATAGGGGATGGTACCGTCCAGTATGGCATTGACATATCCCTTGATGGAGGTAAGGGGAGAACGGAAATCATGAGAGACATTTGCAATGAATTTACGCTGATATTCTCCGTTTTTGTTCAGTTCATCGGACATATAATTCAGGGTTTTGGCAAGATATCCCATTTCATCATCAGAAGTAACGTCTATTTTATATGCAAGATTACCTCCTGCATATTCACTGGCACCTTTCATGATCCTGGCCAGGGGCTTACGTATGTAGTGGCTGTAAGCCCAGAGCAGAAGACTGGTGGCTGCATAGCACAGGAGAAAGATTACCTGCATGATAAAAAGAATACTGCTTCGGCTCTGATAAAGGTTTGTCATCGAATAATGGATTGCCACGTAACCTTTGGTTTCCATATCAGAGGTGATCGGGGCAATAACACTCAAATGATCTGTTTTAAAGAAACCATAAAACTTTCCAATCTGATAATAGTTGCTTCCCCATTTGGAAGCATCGAATTCTTCCAGTGGGATTGGATCCCGGACATCAATATTTTTCTGTGTACTTACAATGATTTCACCGTTACTGTTGATGATCCACAATACAGCATCCTGAAAATCGGAAATTGCACATAAGTGTTCCTGAAGAGTATCTACTGTACTGGAAGAGATATTGCTTTTAACTGCTTCGTTAGATGCAATATTGTGCGCTTCTGTATAGAGTGCGGCACTTAAAGAGTGTTCCAGATGCTTTTCTACCATATAAGAACCGCCGAGGGTTATGAGGAAAAATCCCAAAATCCCGATGAGAATATAAAATCTCAGGAATTTTGTGGAAAGATGATGCTGTTTCATGGATTTTTTACCTCAAATTTGTATCCGATTCCCCATACGGTGGCAATGGACCAGTGAGGATTGTCTTTGATCTTTTCACGAAGACGTTTGATATGAACGTCTACAGTACGGGTATCACCGATGTATTCGTAACCCCAGATATGATCCAGAAGCTGCTCGCGGGTAAATACCTGGTTTGGTGATGCTGCAAGGAAATAGAGAAGTTCCAGTTCCTTTGGCGGCATATCAACCTGACGACCCATGTATGTGACTGCATAGTTTGTCAGATTAACGGTCAGATCCGGGTAAGTAACACATTTTTCACTGGAAGAAGGCGATGGCTGTTTAACTTGGAAACGGCGCAGGACAGCACGTGCACGGGCAACCAGTTCCTTGGAATCAAAGGGTTTGATCATATAGTCATCTGCACCCAGTTCAAGTCCGAGAACCTTGTCAAAGGTTTCGCCTTTTGCTGAAAGCATAATGATGGGAACATTAGAGGTATGTCGGATTTCACGACATACCTGATAACCGTCAATTCCCGGAAGCATCAGATCCAGAATGATCAGATCCGGGCGGAAGGAGGCAAATTCCCTTAACGCTTCTTCTCCGTCATTTACGATTTTTGTCTCGAAGCATTCTTTGGTAAGATACAGGGCAATAAGCTCTGCGATATTGTTATCATCATCAACAATAAGGATTTTCTGTTTGGAAACCATGGCGGTCCCTCCTATTTCTTAAATTCTACAATAGTAACACCTGCATCTCCTTCGCCGAATTCTCCAAGGCGGAAGGATTCCACATGCTTCTGGCGCTTCAGATAATTGTGTACACCTTTTCTCAGAGCACCGGTTCCTTTACCATGAACAATACGGACAGATTTCAGATGAGCGATATAAGCATCATCCAGATATTTGTCAAGCTCTGCAACTGCTTCATCTACCGTTTTGCCAAGCAGGTTGATTTCTGTGGATACATGGGCTGCTTTTGACATGCGGATTTTACCTGCACCTGTACGCTGCATGGTTGGTGTGGTGATCTCTGCTTCATCGATCAGTTCCAGATCAGAGATGTGAACCTTGGAACGGATGATACCCATCTGAACGAAGAGGAAACCTTTGTTGTCCGGACGGCTGCTGACAGTCCCCTTAAGATTCATGCTGAGAACCTTAACTGCATCTCCGAGGGAGATATCTTTGGCTGTGAGTTCCTTCTTCGGTTTCTTTGCAGCAGTTTTCTGAGTCATGCCTTTCTCTGCTTTATTCATATGTTTGCGCAGATTCTGGCGTTCTTTTTCCACAGCAGAGAGATCCACATGGTCTTTCTGGAATTTGTGGAACATCTTCATAGTCTGGTCTGCATATTCCTTGGCTTCGCGGAGAACTGCATGAGCTTCCTCATTGGCCTGACGGATGATGCGGTCTCGCTGCTCGTTCAACTTCTCCTGCTTGGATTCCATTTCGGATTTCAGAGAGGCAATTTCCTGTTTATACTGTTCAATCTCGCGGCGTTCATTTTCAATAGTTATACGGCTGCTTTCCAGGGAACTGAGAACATCTTCGAAAGACTCATCCTGTTCACTGATCTGTTCTTTGGCCTTATCGATGATATAGTCCGGAAGTCCAAGCTTGGAAGAAATGGCGAATGCATTACTTTTCCCGGGAACACCGATCAGCAGGCGGTAGGTCGGGCGGAGCGTTTCCACGTCAAATTCGCAGCAGGCATTTTCTACACCTGAGGTGGAGAGTGCATATACCTTCAGCTCACTGTAATGGGTGGTTGCCATAGTGCGGATTCCCTGTTCATGAAGATGGGAAAGGATCGCAATGGCAAGGGCAGCACCCTCTGTCGGATCTGTACCTGCACCAAGCTCATCGAAAAGGACAAGAGAGTGACGGTTGGCCTTTTTCAGGAAAGAAACCACGTTGGTCATATGTGAGGAGAATGTACTTAATGACTGTTCAATACTCTGTTCATCACCGATATCAGCATAAACTTCTTCAAACAGTGCAAGCTCTGAGCGGTCCAGTGTGGGAATATGAAGACCGGACTGGCCCATGAGAGTGAGAAGTCCGACAGTCTTTAAAGATACAGTTTTACCACCGGTGTTCGGACCGGTGATAACAAGCAAGTCGAAATCATCGCCGAGACGGATATCAATGGGAACAGCTTTCTTCTTATCAATGAGAGGGTGGCGTGCCTGTTTCAGACGGATGCGTCCTTCATCATTGAAGATTGGTTCTGTTGCATTCATATCCATGGCAAGGGATGCTCTGGCAAAAATAACGTCAAGCTGTACCATGATATTAAGATCTGCGCGGATAGAGTCGGTCTGTTCTGCAGTTTGCTGGCTCAGAGTGGAAAGGATCACTTCAATCTCTTTTTGTTCTTCCAGTTCCAGCTCGCGGATGTCATTATTTAGTTTTACGATTGCCATAGGTTCGATAAATAAAGTAGAACCTGTGGAGGACTGATCGTGTACCATACCCGGAACCTGTCCTTTGTATTCTGCCTTGACCGGAATGCAGTAGCGTCCGTTTCTCATGGTAATAACGGAATCCTGCAGATAATTGCGGGCACTTCCGTTTACAAGAGAGGAGAGCTGTGTATGGATCCTGTCTCCGGTAATCTTCATGTTTCTTCGAATCTGGCGGAGGTTGCTGCTTGCATCATCACTGATCTCATCTTCTGAGAGGATGCATCTGCGGATCTCTGTTGTAAGAGGAGTCAGTGGTTCCAGTGCCTCGAACATCCCGTCCAGAGAGTCCGGGAGAGAATCACCGCGCTCACTTCTGGAATAAGCTTTGACACGATTGGTGTTCTCAAGAAGGCTGCAGATGGCAAGAAGTTCACCAATCCCCAGAGAACTTCCGATTTCCAGACGTTTCAGAGAACCACGCACATCTTTGACGCTGCCAAAGGAAATATTTCCTTTCTGGAAAAGACGGGTAAGTGCATCTCTGGTCTGAGTCTGCATATGTCGGATTTCATCAATATCTGTGGATGGCTCCAGCTTCCGGCAGATTTCTTTTCCCATGGAAGAGGAAGCCTTGTCTGTCAGCATATTGATGATTTTATAATATTCAAGTGCTTTATATGCTTTCTGATTCATTGTCTGTTTAAATCTCCTGATAGATATCTTTATAATTTGCTGTCCCTGATATTATAGCATTTTCTGTTATGGAAATGTACTCCGGGATTATAGCAATTCTAAAAAATAATTGTAACTGTGTAACGGTGGTTTTCAGTAAGTATTTGACTAGCTTGCTTCTTGTTCCGATTAGTATAATGGGTACAGTTATCATTTATATCATTCGTTATGTGGTTTATCATAATTTTACACTTAGCCAGTTTGGTTTTTCTATCGCCATTGCAATAGCATTACCTGTTTTATGGTGTTCTATATGTTTAGCAATAGCACAGTGGTTTGGCTATATGAGTGTTCAGTATGTGAGAATGATTTGCACACTTCTCGTTATCTTTTTCGTAAGTAAAATATCAAAAGATATGAAATACGTTACTCAAAATTTGGTTAAAAATCCTATGTTGATTACTATTTTTGCTTTGGGTATAGTAGTCGCATCGTATTTTGTTAGTGTTATAGGATACTCAAGAAAAAAATAAAAAGTAGAAGTGCAAATAAAAGTAAGTGTCGAGCGAGTACGTTGCCCTGTCTGCGGAAATAAAACACGTGACAAAATCCGAGAAGATACTGTACTAAAAAATTTTCCACTCTTTTGTTCGAAGTGCAAAAGAGAATGTCTAATCAACATTGAACAATTCCATATAACTGTTATTAAAGCGCCAGACGCAGAGCCGATAATACACAGTTCTTTGAACTGTAGTTATCGGTTTTTGTATTTTCCCAATCATAGTGATTATCAGCTATTGATTTACACTTAAAACTGATCCAGATTTAATGCTTAAAACTGACCCATGGTATAATTTGGCCTTATGGCCTTGATAACTGATAATTATTTGTATAAGTCAGTTTTATATTCCTGTGACCTCTCTTTCGTTTTAATATGTTGTCTGTAACAGAATCGGCTGTTCATGTTACGTCATTGCTACAAGTCTTTCTTTCCATATCATTTTGAATCCAACCCGGGCAGATTTTCTTCAAAATCATGGTGAAAGTGCTTCGTTTCTGTGTTGGGAAAATGAACGGAAACACTTGATTTTACTGACTTTCTTCAATGTAACCTTATTATAACGTCCTCCCCCCATCCCACCTCTTCATTGGGATACTCCTCATACCCCGGCAATGGTCTGGCGCCTTTTCGGAGATAAGCTTTTACTTTTTCCCCATAGAGATAGGGATCGTTTCCATTTACAATCCCCCATTGCATTAACAATGCTGCGGATCCGCTGACAAAGGGTGTTGCAAAGGAAGTCCCTGTTACTGTTCTGTAACCACCACCGGGTACGGGGGCAACTATGTTCACTCCGGGTGCCACCAGATCAGGTTTCAGATATGGCAGCATTCTGCTGCCCCTTCCGGAAAAATCCGCATAGGAGTCAACCAGCGAATCATATGCTCCAACTGTAATAACCCGCCGGGCTGTGGCAGGTATGGTCAAAGTCCCATATGCCCTTGGTTCATAAAACCCAGTTCCTCTGTTCAGGGTATTTCCACCCGGCAGCCACAGATAATATTCTCCTCCTCTGACCCTTTTTCCACTTAAGATGATTTTCCAGTCTCCACTGTCCATATAAGTTTCCACAGGAAGAAAATCTATGTAGATTTCCTGTGTCAGATGATAAGGTCCAGGTTTGCCATAATAGATTAAAAGCTCTGTATTTCCCAGTCTGTACCTCTGAGGACCAAGCTTTTCGTCTAAGGGGCCGATTCGGTTTCCGGATGGATTTTCAATATAAATACTCATCTCATCCTCATAAGATTTCCATAACTGCACATTTAATGTTGGTTCCCTGCTGCTCACAGATAATTCTATCTGTCTGGTCTGTCCCTGTTTCAGGGTTCCTCCCTCATGCAGAGGCTGATTGCCGTTGTTCCCTGTACCTGTACAGATAGCCAGACGTCCTATGGAAGAAACCATATCTATATATGTTTCAAGAAGGGAATCTCCCTTGTGTGAGCCATAATTATTTCCAAAACTGAGATTAATTGCCATTGGCCGTCCCATAGTCAGTGCCTGCCGCACCAGATAATCAATCCCCTGTATCAGCTCCGTAGTCCTGGGAAAGGAGTTCTCTCTGGGAATTCCCATTTTCACAACCAACAGATCACTTTCACAGGCAACTCCCTGATTCACTCCATCTGATGCCCTCCCATTTCCTGCTGCAATTCCCAGCACGGAAGTTCCATGTCCACTGTAATCTGAAGATGGAACAAGACGCCTGCCCTGGTTTTCTCCAAGTGCAAGCGCCTCATCGATCTGCTCTTTCGTATATTCAGTTCCTGTCACATATCCCTGAGGTGGATTTCCCTGTATGCTCTGATCCCATAAACGTAAAATTCTGCTGCTTCCGTCTGCATTTCGGAAATCAGGGTGAAAATAATCCACTCCTGAATCTACAACTCCTGTCAGGATTCCTTTTCCCGTCAGTCCATTCCTGCCGGTCTGCACTGTGCGGATGCAGCTCGCTCCCTTCGCCTGAAACAATTCAAAATACAAGCGTTTGGGTTTCTCCATAAATTCCACCTGCACTCTGTGGGAATACTCATCAATCTCACTTTCCGGCAAAGTTACCACTGCATAGCCGCCTAACAATGGCACTACCTGAATTCCATTTCCAGCCAGACCACTTTCCGGTCCGCTGTACTTTATGATCACATCCCATAGCCTGGTTGCAGGATCATATCCTATGTTAAGATTTCCTGACTTTCTACGCTCCTGTGGGGTTGCATCCATTGCAAGATTTAAAAGGTTATCTATTTTCTGGTCTGGCATTTTAATCTCATTTCCAGATATTCACTTAGTCTATTATATACAAAAGTTCTGCATACGGACTCTTATTATAACAATTTTAGGATAATAAGCGGGAATCCTCGGCAATTCAAT
>OIJJ01000243.1_pt1 | contig 13157 bp, 9 predicted proteins | sample 1583451 | NCBI WGS metagenome assembly OIJJ01 (sample SAMN02674698, study PRJEB24791) | human gut metagenome, SKBSTL036 | isolation source: stool | host: Homo sapiens | place: USA | reverse complement strand
CCCCATCGCTGGTGGAACGCCGTCCAGACGAATCTGCACAACTGCTTTGAGCAGCAGGGCATCGACAGCAGCCGCATCGCCTCCATCGGCCTGAGCTGCACCAACGCCATGACGCTGGTGGACGAGGCAGGCGAGCCGGTGTACAACGCCATCGGCCACCATGACAAGCGCGCCGACCCGCAGGTGGCGTGGCTGCGTGAGCGTGTCGGTGAGGATCTCCTCCTCCGCGTTACGGCGAACAAACTGGACAAGGGCTCGTTCTGTCTACCCTCCCTGCGCTGGCTCATCGACAACCGCCCCGAGCTGGTGGCTCGGGCGTATAAAATGCTGATGCCCAGCGGCTACATCATCCAGAAGCTCACCGGAAAGTTCTCCATGAACCGCCCCCGGATGAGCCTCACCTCGCTGTCCGACATCCGCACCGGCGAGTGGAGCCGCGAGATCGCCAAAAAGGCGGAGATTCCCTTCTCGCTGCTGCCTACCCCCTACGACCCCTGCGACATCGTGGGCGGCGTCACCGAGGAGGCTGCCCACATCACCGGATTAAAAGCCGGTACACCGGTGTCTGCCGGTTGTCTGGACAGCGTAGTGGCCACATTGGGCGCAGGCGCTGTGCAGGAGGGCGATGTCGCCCTCACCATTGGTAGCAGCGGCCGCATTTGCTATATCGGCAGCGAGCCCATCTACGATAAGCGTCTGCTGAACTGCCGCAGCCCCTATCAGGGCCTGTACACCATTTTGCAGACCACCGACAACGCCGGCATCTCCCTGCGCTGGTTCCGTGATGTCTTCGGCGACGCCGTCCAGCAGAAGGCCGAGGCTGCGGGCCTGTCCGTCTACGATTACATGAACACGCTGGCTGAGAAGGTTCCCGCAGGCTGCAACGGTCTGGTCTATCTTCCCTATCTGGCCGGTGAAAAGTCCCCCATTTGGGACTCCGACGCCCGGGGCGTCTTCTTCGGCATGAGCCTTTCCACCGATTACGGTGCTTTCGTCCGCGCCATCATGGAGGGCGTCGCACTCTCTATGCGGGACTGCATGGAAATTATGCCTGCTGCCAAGAAGTCTATTTCCCCCATTCCTCTGGGCGGCGGCGCAGCCAACAGCCGCGTCTGGTGTCAAATTTTCGCCGACGTGCTAAACCGTCCCATCGTCCGCCTCAAGAGCGGTGAGACGGAAACTCTGGGCGATTTTATCATCGCCGCCGAGAGCGTCGGCCTTACCGACGTCACCCGCGACTTCGGTAAGAAGCTAGCCGCTGAGAGCGAAGTCCTCTACCCCGATTCTGCGGCGGCATCGGTCTATGATAAGGCCTATCAGAAGTATAAGGCTGTTTATCAGAACACGAAAACGCTATTCTAAGTTACCTTTTTCATTTTTCATTCTCCCTTTTCTCCTTGCCCCGGCTTTCTGCGCAGATGCAGGGTAGCCGGGGTATTTCTTTGTACAAAAAGGACTCCCCGGGGGAGCTGTTCCGCTTCCCGGGGAGTCGATTCTGATTCAGTTTAAGAGTTTTTATTCAGCAGAGACCCGAACCATGCACGGGCCTCCTGCTTCTTCTGAAGCTTATTGTACATTTTGACGGTCTTTTCGTAGACCTTCTCGCTCATCTTGTTGCTTGCAGTGGTGGCGGCAGCCTGCTTTGCTTCCTTCGTATCGGCAGCAGCGACAGCAGCCTTCATCTCTGCAAACTCCTCCATGATGTCCTTCTGGAGGGCGGCATAGTCTGCCTTGGCCGCAGCCTTTTCCTTTTCGGAGACATCGCCGTAGGTCAGCAGGTTCGACAGGGCATCCCGTGCGCCGTAGAAGGACTTGGTCCAGTCCTCCGGGTAGGTGTAGTATCTGCCCTTCTGGTCCTTGTACCAGACGCCCTCGGTGGGCTGCTCGTCCGAGCGGACGACCTTCGCGGGAGAGTACTTGTAGATATCTGCCGTGTCGGTGGTCAGCAGCGGATAGTACGGGACAAAGGCGTTGTACACGTCGTCGTCAAAGGCCGTCCACTCGACGATAGCAGTATCCAGCTCGCCGGTGGAGCTGACCTGAAACAGGTGGGTCTCGACGTTGTTGGTCTTGCCGATGGGTTCGACCTTAAAGAAGTTGAGCGCGTCTTCGACACCGAACTTCTTGGTCAGCTTGATGTTGGAGTAGAGCGGGACGATGCTGCCGTCTCCGCCGATGTTGCTCATCGCGTAGTCTGCTTCGGTGTAGTTGTCCTCGGTGTAGGTATCGACGCCGTTCAGATAGTTCAGACCGGCCGGCGTCCGGGCGTTGTCCTCATTATTATAGGAAGCGTTCCAGTCGATGACGTTCGCCGCTGCATCGCCCACGAAAGTCCCGGCCTCCTGTGCGACGGAGATGGCATCTGCCGATGCGATGACGTTATCAGTGTCGTCGAGGTCGATCTTGCCGATGGCCGAGACGTTCGGCTGCATAAACACGACGCTGTCCGGAAGCTTGAGGGCGACGTAGGTGTGGCCCGTCAGGTTCTCGACGAACCACGTCTCATTCTGGTCGCCGATGAATACGCCGGCACCACCGGCTGCACCGGCGTTTTCATAGATGGATGTCAGCAGGGCGACGCCTTCGCGGGCCGTGCCTGCCTCGCTGAGCAGGACCGTGGTGATCTCGGCCTCCTCGATGCCGTCGTCCACATAGGGGTCAACCGCAAGGGCAGCGTCCTTGCCGTACAGCGACTCGGTGGCAGAGACCATGACGCCCTTCTCGTTGGTGCCAGCCTCCTCATACGGCGTGTGGTCGTGGGTGCCGTCGCAGTCCGGGCAGACGCCCGAGGTATTGTCGTCACGGCGCGCGGTGTAGCTGTAGCTGTCGTGGGTGAAGGTGTAGGTGAAGCCGTAGCAGCCATCGTAGACCTCGCCTGCCTTGTGATTCCCGGCTGCGCTGACATAGAACAGCTTGTTGTAGTCGTTGGTTCCCAGATCCTCGATGCGGCCGAACATCGTCGTGCCGTCCTCCGTGAGGTCGCTGCCGACGTAGAGCGCCGTGCAGGCAAAAGCCGAAGGCACTACGGCCAGCGTCATGGCAACCGCCATGACCGCCGCAGCGATTTTCTTAAAAGACATCATGTTCCAATCCCTCTCTCGTTTATTGTCGGCGTATGACGTCGATAGAGGGATAATACACCTCTTTTGCAGAAAATGCAAGTATATATTCGCATTTTCTTAGTTTTTATTCACATTTACTGGAATATATGCATGATACCAGTTATAAATCAGCTCTGGCCCGCCGGGCCTGCCGATACTCGGATGCACGACCGCCCCGCAAGACCGACGGCGTTCTGCTGGAATCAGAAATACCCCCGCATATGCGGGGAAAAGACGTCCAGCCCTGCCGCTTTTGCGTTGGCATAGGGATCACCCCCGCATATGCGGGGAAAAGCAGAGGACGCTGGCAGTGGACAACGAACCGCAGGGATCACCCCCGCATATGCAGGGAAAAGGAGAGCGGCCTGAACGGCAAGGGGCGGACGCTGGGATCACCCCCGCATATGCGGGGAAAAGCCAGCCTCTCGAAGAAGCACAGCAGGGTGGATAGGATCACCCCCGCATATGCAGGGAAAAGGCGGTGGCCCGCGGGCGTATCAATGCCCCTGGAGGATCACCCCCGCATATGCGGGGAAAAGTCACCTGCATCGGAAGTCACTTCCGGCGGCTGGGGATCACCCCCGCATGTGCGGGGAAAAGGCCGCCGCAGAGTCCGCCAAGCGGGCAGAGCAGGGATCACCCCCGCATATGCGGGGAAAAGCTCTCCTTTCTCGGCGGCCTCACGGATGGCCCGGAATCACCCCCCGCATATGCGGGGGTGATTCCGTACAGGCAGGCGTGCCCGGCCCCAGCAGCAGCACCGAGATGCCCGCCGCCGGGATGGAGACCACCCCTTTTTCGTCCGTGACCGTGATCGCGCCGTCCTGTCGGCCAAGGGTGCAGTGCTCCAGATACAGAAAGATCATCCGGTCCTTCACCTGCGGCAGTGCCTGCAGGTCGGGCCGGATCATGCCCGGCATCTCGTCCATCTCAGTTTCCTCCGCGCATGACGGTCATCAGTCCAAGGCCATAGGCCTTGCCGCGCCCCATCCCCTGACACAGCATCGCCCGGAACCGCTCTGAGTCCGTCACCTGCAAAACACCCTCGTAGGTCACGGCCAGCAGGGTCACTGGCCGGGTGCCGCGCTTGGCAAAGCGCTGCCACTGCACTCGGGTCACGGTAAATTCCTCCTCCCGCAGGGCAAAGCCGTGCTTTGCCGCCCGATCCAGCAGCCACTGCTTCTGATGTTTCGTCGAGCAGTGGGCCATCACGCTCCCCCGCTCTGCGGGTGCCTTGGGGTCTTTGCAGCTTTTGGTGGGGTTTGCGGTCAGCCGGAACTGCCAGCAGCTTCCCGGCACCACCCGCTCCAAAAGCGGTTCATAACTGCGGGTCTCGGCCGCCGCCCCGGTGCCAAACTGCTCCACCACGCCGGACAGGTCCGGCGCGTCCTCGCTGAGGAGAAGCAGATACAGCCGCTCTCCCAGACGGTCCAGCCGCCACAGCCTGCGGCGGCGCTCCCCTGCAAAGGCGCTTTCCACTGCGCCATGCAGCTTCTGCGGTGCGGCCAGTGCTTCCATGGTGCTGCGGCGGGTGAGATCGAGTTCTACCCGTGATAAATACATCCTCTCTCCCCCTTTTTACAATTCCCGGAACGGGTCATGCCCGGTGATCTCCGGGCCATCCGATATGGTCAGCCAAAGCTCCCGCGCCGAGCGGTAGCCGTACTGCCGGTGATGTGGGTCAAAAGAGACCGGCACATCCCTCTGCACTGCCGCGCCCGGCTCCTGCGGGTCGGCGTCCAGCACCATCCGGCAGAGCTTCCCCGGGCACAGGGGCGGTTCGGTTTGCAGCGCCTCCTGCAAACTGCCCTGCCGCAGCCCCAGACAGAGGGGCAGGGCAGGCGGGCAGGACCGGCGGCCCAGATACAGCGGAAAAGCCGGGTGCTGCAGCGCATCCTGCAGCTGCTGCAAAAGGGCGGCGTCCTCGCTTTCCAGCCCGGCCAGAAACACGGCATCCTGCAAATAATGGCGATAGGTCACATACGAGTTTTTTTCATCCTGCGTCTTTACGGTGTGGTAATCCACCAGTAGCTGCCCTTCCCGCTCCACACGGACGCCGAACCGCAGCCCGGTCAGCCGGGCCAGCCCTTCGCTCTCGTCCCGCCGCAGCCCCAGAGCCGCCGCCAGCAGGCCGATGACGCCGCTCTTGGTGGGTTCCCGGTTGGTCTTACGGGTCTCAAATTTGGAGTCCGCGCCCCACGCCTGCAAAGGCGCTGCCAGCCGAAGCAACAGCGTTGCCATTACTCCACCTCATTTCCGGACAGCGCATCCCGGACAGCCTTTTCCAGCGCGTCCAGCATGGCTTTTGCCGTCTGTGCCGGAGCCAGTGCTTCCAGCCCGCCGCCCACAGTAAAGCTCTGGGCCGGAGACTCGACAAAGCTGGCATACACCTGCTGCGCATACTGGGCCAGCGCAGCCTTGGAAGCCTCGGCATAGCCTCCCTGCTCGCCGCGGGACACCGCACGCTCAAACGCACCGCACAAGTTCACCGGCTGATCCTCCCGGAGGGTCACATATACCGCATCCGGCAGGGTGCGGTTGGCAAAGCTGTTCTGCCTGCCGGTGGGCATGGAGAACAGGAACGCCTCGCCGAAAGCCCGCACCGTTTCTGCGGCCTGCTCTGCCCCCAGCTGTTCCGCCAGCTCCAACACGTTCACTGTGGCATAGCGGTACAGGGTGGAGGAGTTGTACTCCACTGTGCCCAGATGGCCTGCACCGGTGCTGTCTGTCTGACAGTCGTCCACGGCGGTAAAGTAATCGTATTCGTTCTTCACCGCATGGGTGGAGATGCTGTGCGCCACCTGCGCTGCGGCGTTATACTTCAGGGAGGGGTCATCTGCCACCATGCGGCCAAACAGCGCCATATCCATCGAGGGAGCCGCTCTCAGAGCCTTTTGGTATTCTTTTTTGTCGGTGCTGCCTGCCACAGCCAGCGCTGCCAGCGCTTTTGCCTGCGCAGTGCTCATAAAGAACAGAGCCTTGGTGCCCTTGTCGTCGCTCTTGATTCCCGTATTTTCCAGCGCTTTCTTTGCCAGCTTGTCTGCATCCAGTTCCGAGTCCAGCGCAAGGATCTGCTTCTTCACCAGCTCTGCCGCCTTTTTGGTGCGCTTGCCCACATCCAGCGGGGTATTTTCTGCAAAGTCTTTGCGCATGGCGTGCTTCCACGCCTGCGAAGAAACTCTGGCCCGGAGCACGCCGCCGTACATGGCCGTTTTGGGGCTGCCGGTGTCGTCCCGGTTGATGCAGCTGGGCGGGACGGTCTGCAAAACGTGAAAATCAACATACAGGCGCTTTTTCATGATCAATTCTCCTTTTCTTCCTCTTCCGACGATGCATTCTTCGTTTCGCGGTACAGGTCTTGGCCCCACCGCAGACGGACGTTGGCGGGGATCTGTGTGTACCGCGGGTCGGTGCACTGCAATTCATACAGGTCCACCGCAAGCTGCGGATAGTCCAGCGGGATTGCGCCATCCTTTGCCGCGCTCAACATCTGGACCATCCCCCTCAGATGGTGGCTGATCTCGGTGATCTCTTCTGCGGTGGCCAGTGCGTTGAACCGCCGGAGCACGCTGGCCTCGGTCCAGTCCTGTCCGGCAGAAGTATTCCGCTCTGCCAGCTGCCGCACAGCCCGCCCCAGCGTGCTGTGCGGGCGGTTCATGGGCTGGTCATTCCCCTGCTGATGTACGGCGTACAGGGTCAGGGCAAGGTAGACCGTCCACTCCGCTGCCGTGGGGCCGTTGTTACCCTGAAAGCCTTCCGGCATTCCCAGCAGGAAACTCCCCCACAGCTCCGGCAGCTCGCCGGGCCGGTGTCCGACGCCCCGCCGCAGCTTTGCCAGCTCGGCCCGCCGCTGGTTGTCCGGCAGGTTCTGAAGCCAGCGCAGCCGCTGCTTTGTATACGTTCTGACGTCCTGTGTTTTCATACGATTTCCCCTTTACGGTTCTGCTTTCGGATAGATGTTCCAGAGTTTCGAACGGAAAGCGTTATAAGCCTTTGGCGAGGTGTACAGGGTGCTGCGCTCCGTCTTTTTGCCCTTATCCACCACAACGCGGTGTCCTTTCAGGGCTGCATTTCCTGCCTCCCGCACCATCTTCGCTCCCAGCTCTTTCGCGATGCGGCGCGCCTGTGCCTCCCAGCGCTGGACTGCCTCGTCCGGGTCATCCTGTTCCGGGTCGATTTCCTGCAGCCACTGCCGGAAGAGCTGGTCCACTGCAAAGTAGAACTGTGCACGGGCATCTTCTGTCACTTTCTGCGTTTCTTTGAAGCCTTTCACCTGATTGTAGTCCAGACCTCCGGCAAGCTTCAGCTCCTTGCACAGGATTCCAATTCTCTCTGCGGCCTTCTCGCAGCGCTCTACTTCCCGGTTTATCCGCACCGTCCATGGCCTGCTCAGTTCGTCCAGAAGCCCCGCCTGAAAGGTCAGGCTGTCGCTGAAAGAATCGTTTACAAAAAAGTCCTTATCCCCATACTGAACCCCAGAGATTCGGAAATGGATCTTCCTGCGAGGATTCAGAAACCTCAGTCTCTTATCCTGCAATTCTTCGATCCAACATACAAGGCCCGGGCGATGCCCGCTCTCCTGACAAAAGACCGCCGGGAACTCCCGCCAGAGCTGCTTGGATGGGTCGTGGCGGCAGGGCACGAACACCACCGGCTCATTTTTCTTTATCGGTATCGTGCGCCAGATGGTCATCTGCTCGGCAAAGGCGTTTTCTCTGGGAAAGAAATCGCCTCCCAGCAAATAGAACCCATCCACGTTCTCCCCCGTCCTGTGCAACAGCAGCCTTCGGGATTGCAGGGTAAGCAGCTCTGCCGGATTGTCCGGGCAGCAAATTCCAGTCCGCTCCGCACTTTTTGGCACTTCCAATTCCCAACAGGGCTTGTTTTCTCCCCAGCATTCCCGTCCATCACGCAACAGTGTAAGGTTCAGCATCAGCGTTTCATACAGGCTGTTGCCCTGTGCCTGAATAAAGCCGATCTTGCCCAGCCATCCGGCACCGACGGACGGCAAGCCTTTTCCTTTGGGCTTCGCAGAGGTATCGTCATAGCCGTTCACGCACAGCAGCCACCGCGCCGCCTGCGGATAACTCAGCTGCTCCTTGCTCTGCCCTGCATACAGCGGAAAGAGCCGAAGTTTATTGCTGCTTTCCGACATTTCGCCGTTGAGCTTGGCCGCCCCATACTCCGTGCCGATTCTTGCTTCCGGCACCTGCCAGAAGGGGTGCGTCGGGTGGAAGAGCCAGAAGCGGTCCTTCCACTGTTCCAGATAGTCCCGGATAGGTTCTGCCGGGAAATGCCCCAGCTGCCACAGCTCGCTCCATCGCCGCAACGCCTGACCTCTTTTTTCCAAAGGTTCTGGCTCGCCTTTTACATTCACGCGGGAGAACACGGTAAACAGCACCGCCAGCAGCAGCCGCAGCACGGCGGCATCCTGTGTCGGCATCTCACCCGCAAGATCCACATAGTCCTGCGCCGACACCAGCGCCTCGGTCAGGGACACCTCCTGCACCGTATTGTCCTTCAGCCGTACCCGTATCCACGGTTCGGTCAACAGGTCAAATTCGATCTCCTTCATCCTTCTCCTCCTTCCGATATTCCAGACCATTCTCGCGGTCATAGCAAAGCTCCATGTCCGCAAGATGGGCGGTCAGGTCTTCATCCAGCAGCAGGACCAGCTCTCCGTGCAGCAGCGGCGACAGCTGCCACGCTGCAAGCCATCTGCGGTCGTCTGCGTCCAGCTCCCGGATGACCTCGTCCACCTTCCACGCTTTGCCAAACACCGCCGGGAGCCGCAACTTCTGCCGGGCGATCTTCAGCGCCGTCTCCGGCGGGGGCGGGCTGTCGGCGGCCACGGCGCTGCCGCCCTCCTGCCATGGCAGAAAATGGATGCTTCCATCCGTCCGTCGCTGCATCACCAACACCTCCACCGAGGGGTCGCCGTCCCGCACTGCTGCCCGGGCAGCCGAGTCCGAGCGGGCGCCCTCGTCCTGCATCCAGCCATCCAACGTATTGAGTTCCTGGAAATCTTCATCGACCTCAGGTTGCGGCACAAGATATTTCCCGGCACGATCCTTCTTTTTCTCCTGCACCTGCTCGTACTCACTTCGCAGCTTTTCCCCCTGCTCCGTTTCGGGGGCTTCCTGTTCCCAGCCGTAGACCTGCTGCACCAGCGGGGCAATGTCCTCCGGCAGCCGGATGCTCCGGGGCAGATACTTCCGGGTGCGCCAGAGCAGCCACTGACCATACACCGCCTCGCTGCCCGCATCAAAAGCCTCTTCTCCGGTGTCCAGCACCGCACAGCAGGCCTGCTGTAAGGGCTTTGGGCGTCTGCGGCAATGGCGGTGCAGCCGTCCGATGCGCTGCAACAGAAGATCCATAGGGCAAAGCTCGGTGACAAGAACGTCCAGATCAAGGTCCAGTGACTGCTCCATCACCTGCGTACCCACCACGATCAGATCGTTCCGGCTCTCCGGCACAGAATCCTTGCCGATGCGTTCCATCAGCTGCTCTTCCCGCGCGGCGCGGTCCGGCATCAGGAACTGTGCATGGAACAGCTGCACCTCTTTGTCGGGCAAGCTCTCCCGCAGCAGCTGCGCGATCTTCTGCGCTTTTTTAACTGTGTTGACGATCACCCCTGCACAGCCGCCCTCCGCCAGCTTTCGGCGCAGCAGCCCGGGCAGCTCTGCCTCCGTGAGCGGGGTCAGCTTCACCGTTTGTCCGGGTGTGTCCAGCGGGATGACGGTCTGCTTTACCTCTGCGCCGTCCGTCCATGTCAGCAGCGGATAGCCGCAGCTAAATCTCCACGGGGCGTCCGGGTCAGGCCTGCGCTTTTGCTGATACGCTTCGATCAGCTCTGCACGCCGCCGGGCGGGCAGGGTGGCCGACAGCAGGATCACCGGCACCTTGTACCAGCCCAGCCATTCCAGTGCGCGATCCAGATAGCAGTTCATGTAAGCATCGTAGGCATGACACTCGTCGATGATCACCACCTTGCCCGCAAGCCCCAGATGCCGCAGCATCACGTGCTTTTGGGTCAGTGCTGCCATCAGCAGCTGATCCACTGTGCCGACGACGAAGCTGGCCAGCAATGCCTGCTTGCTGCCCCGGAACCACTGATGCACCTGTACCTGATGCTCTTCCGGCGCATCCTCTTCCAGCTGCACCCTGCCCCCTTGCAGCCGAAGATAGTTCTCATTCAGCTCTGCCATGCCATGGGCCAGCTGGATGGCCTGCGGCACCTCCTCCGACTGGGTATCTGCCCAGTGGAGCAGCCGACGAAAGATGCCGTTTGCCGTAGCCTGCGTGGGCAGTCCGAAAAAGACGCCGCCCAGACTGAACCGGCTGGCCATGATCTCCACAGCGGCCAGAGCCGCCTCTGTTTTGCCCACGCCCATCTGCGCTTCCAGAATCAGGATGCCCGGTTCTGCCGCAGCACTCACCGCATCCAGAACCACTCGCTGCACGGCGTTGGGCGCAAAGCCGAACCGCACCTCAAACTCCTGCGGTTTTGCAATGCCCTGCTGCGCCTCCCATGGGAAGGGGAGCGCCAGCTTTTTCCACGCCCTGTCCACCCGCGCCGGATAATCCTCCCTGCTGCCCAGCTTTTCCACTGGGATCAGCGGGAAATACTCCGTGTTGCTGGCGATCCAGTCTGCCATGATCAAAAGTCCCGTCAGCAAAATCTCTTCGGGCTGGTTGAGCACCGGCAGCGCATCTACCCCGGAATAGCCGCTGTCCTGCAGTGCCGCCTGAAGCAATTCGTTCCAAAAGCCCTCCCATATGTACTTTTGCTCTTTCGGGTAATAGTTGCTCTCCCAGCCGTCCAGCTGCTCATCGACTGCTCCGCCGTTCTGGGGTCTGCCATGGTGTGCCCCCACAATGGAAGCAAGCCCGCCGGGACACCCCTCCCACAGCAGGATTGCCTCCCCTGCCCGGGCATGAGGCGACTGTTTGCGGTTCTGCACCGGGCAGCTCAGCGGTGTCAGGCGTTCCAGCCGTTGTTTCGCTTCGGGCAAACACTGCATGATCATGCTCTGGAAGGTTAAAATCGCTTTGCCCAAATCGTGCCCCCAGCCCAAAAAGCGAGCCAAACACACCAATTCTTCCTCTTCCAACCCGGATGCCTTTTTTACGCTGTCGGGCAGCCATTTTCGCACCAGAAGCTCCATGATCTCTGCCGTATCTCGCAGGTGCATCCAGAGCGGCAGCCATAGGCTGGTGTTTTCCGGGTCTGTTTTTCCTGCCAGAAACTTTGTTTTATTCAGCATCCATCGCATTCTCTGTTCCTTTTCCGATCGTCCGTGTTTTCGGTACGGCAAGCATACCAGATAAGGCGTCCCATAATCTGTACTTTCATTGTTTTTGTCCCGCAGATGCAAAAAATAAGCTCATCGGGTCAGGCCCCATCCAATCAGAAGCACCTTTGCAGGGCAAAAAAGCGGCAGCTTCACTATCCTCTGTCCCGCTTACTGCACCAAAAATACGCTTCTGTCCTTCTGCTGTCAATGGCCCGGCACAAATTCGTCAAAGCCCCAAAATCGTGCCTTCTTTTTTGTACAAAACCGCCCCGGCTTCCTGTTACGGAAACCGGGGCGGCTCATATACTTTATTGGTGCTCTCTCAAGCTCTCACGCAATTACTTGCGGGGATTCTTGATAGCAGCCTGAGCGGGTGCCAAAATTGCAGAGCGTTTGCGGTAACAATGTGTTTTCCTTTTAATAAACCGTATTTTCAAAGAATGGCTTTATACTTCGTTTTATTCCACCGCGTAAATCTCATCCTGCAATTTGCCGTCACGGCCCATGACCTTAGCCACCACGCGGTCTGAATGCCGGACATAGGCTGCCGCCGGGCCGTTGATTTGCAGCGCAAGCTTTCGCAGCTCCCGGATGTCCTTCACCGGCAGGCGGGCGGCTGCTAGTTTCTGCTTCAAATCCGGGCAGGCAGGGTTCACGGCGATGCCGTATTGAGTCACCAGCAGGTCTACCGAGCTGCCCGGCGTCGAGGTGGTGATGACCTTGTCCACCACGATAGACATTCTCGCTCGGGTCAGCGGTGCCACGATGACGGTCAGCTTTGCTTCCTCGGCCACATCGGTATGGCCGCCGGAGCCGCCGATGATACGCCCATTGGAGTCCGTGTGGACATTTACGTTGAAATCGGTATCGATTTCGGTAGCACCCAGCACCACCACATCCAGATTGGACGCCGCCGTGCTCTTGGAGTCTGGGCTGGCATACTGTGCCGCCGTAATCTCCATATGTTTCGGGTTCTCCCGGATGGATTCCACTGCTTTCAAGTCAAAGCACTGCACGTCCTGAATCGCAGCAAAGCATCCGGCTTCCAGCATTCCGACGATATAGCCCGTGATGCCGCCCAGCGCAAAGCTGCCCTTGATGTTCTTGCGCAGCATGATTTGCTTGAGGTATTCTGCAACGGCCAGCGAAGCGCCGCCGGCACCAGTCTGAAAGGAGAAGCCATCTTTCAGCAGACCGGAAGCATCGATGGCCTGTGCGGCGAGGTCGGCAATCTTGAGGGCAATCGGGTCTTTCGGCATACGGGTCGTGCCCGACACGATGCCCAGAGGGTCGCCGATAGCAGGAACATTTACCACATAGTCCACATAATCCTCAGTGATGGAGGCGTCCGTCAGAGGATAGTCCATCAGGTGGTCGGTGATGACCACCACTTTTTTTGCCTTCATGGCGTCTGCAAAGGCGTAGCCCAGCGAGCCGCAGGCCGACGGGCCGTACTTGCCCGAGCAGTTGCCCATAGAATCTGACGCCGGAGCTGCAATAAAGGCAATGTCGATGAGGCTGCGCCCGCTGAGAATGTCCGCCGGGCGGGAGCCATGCGTGCGGAAGATGATGGGTTTGGGCAGGATGCCCTTGCTCAGCTCCCGGCCAATGCCCGGTGCAATGTAATCCGTTTCCAACCCAGTAACAACGCCGTTTCGGATGTGGTCGAGCATCGGCTCGTAGCAGTCAAAAACCGAGCTGGCGTTCACGGTCAAATCTTTCACGCCCATCTTCGCGGCTTCGTCCAGAACCATGTTCA
>OIJJ01000215.1_pt1 | contig 14272 bp, 10 predicted proteins | sample 1583451 | NCBI WGS metagenome assembly OIJJ01 (sample SAMN02674698, study PRJEB24791) | human gut metagenome, SKBSTL036 | isolation source: stool | host: Homo sapiens | place: USA | reverse complement strand
GAGTATGTATCTATATCGTTGATTTTATTATATCTTTTGACGCGATGTTTCACAATCGCAAATACAGACAAACTCCCTCTATTCTTTTATCCATCTCTTTACTCTTTATCTGGGAATAACTTTTGAATGGCAATTCTTTGCCATATTTGAAAATTGAAAGGGATTCCTTTCAAGATTGATTTTATTATACTTGAATTTTGATCAGGATACAATTAAATTTCCATAAATATCCTGTAAAAAGTTACTGTAAACAATAACTCTGCAAGCCACAGTAACAGAGCAGTTCCACATGGAACTGCCCTACACCACCGGAAACCAGAGTCTGATTTCCATTCCTTTTCCGTAGACTGACACTGCTTCTACTTCTATCTTTAATTCCTGTCCGATCTGCCGTACCAGATACAATCCCATCCCTGTCGATTTTTTCTGGCTGTTCTCTCCTGTAAATCCTTTTTCAAAAAGATAGCGGAGTTCATATGGTTTTACGCCACACCCATTGTCGCAGACAGAAAGGCAGACTCTGTTGTTCTCACTTCCGGAACTGATTTTCAGCTTCGGACACTTTTCGGCTTCATATCCTGTGTATTTGATAGAATTCGCGATCAGCTGACTGAGCATAAAACACAGACTTTTCCGGTCTGACAGTACGATTTTCTTTTTCAGATCCAACTGCACCAGGATCTGCTTTTCTTCCAGATACAGAAGGTATTCATCCAGCACCTCCCGGCAGCATTCTTCCAGACTGATCTCTTCAAACAAATACTCTTTATTCACTGCTTTAACCCTGGCATAATATAACATCTGCTCTACATAGGACTGCATCTGCAGTCTGACATGCTCCATTTTTTTGTGTACTGTCGGTGACATCTCCTCACTTCTGTTCTCAAGCAAAAGTGTAAAAAGAGATAATGGAATTTTCACTTCATGTGCCCATAATTCTACATATCGTTCATATTCTTCTTCCTGTATCCTCCCTGCATCAGCCTGCCTGTATGCTTTTCGAAGATATGCCCCGATCTCCCGCAGGATTTCCTGTTCTTCATTTCCTGCTCCCCCGATCGCAAGTCTCTCATTTTCTTCACTCGGATCCGCCAGAAATGTAAGAAACCGCTCTTTCTTTTTCTGCTCTTTCCTTACGTTCCAGATTACCGCATACAAAAAAATGATTGCAAGACAACTGACTTCCAGTCCGGCCAGAACTTTGAACTGCTCCATCCCCGACAGCCACAGAAAGAATAGCGATACCAGTTCTGTACACGTAAGGATCACAAACCATATTTTTTCTTCTTTGATCTCGCTCCAGATTCGTCTGATATATTCCATATTACTGCTCTCTCTTCCACCGATATCCTCTGCCACGGATTGTTTCTATCCGATTCTCCAGACCAAGCGCCTTTAATGTCTTTTTCAGCCTTGTCACATTGACTTGAAGCGCATTTTCATCAATATATTCGGTTGTTCCCCACAATACCTTTGAAATGCATTCTTTTTTCACCTCTGTTCCTGCATATTCCAAAAGAATTTTTAAAATCTTCCCCTGATTTTCCGGAATATGACAGGCATCCTTCCCCTGACAGACCGTATAGGTTCTGGTATCAAAAAGAAAATCGTCTCCATCCAGTAAATGTGCATTCCCCATTGCCCGTTTCAGAAGATTTTCTGTCCTTGCCAGCAGACGGTCTTTATGACATGGCTTCGTCAGATATTCGTCAGCTCCCAGCTCCAGTGCTTTCAACTCATCCTGCATTTTATCCCTGGAGGTCAGCACAAGAATAGGAAGGCTGCCTTTCTTTCGTATTTCTTTACAAAGTGCAAATCCACTGATTCCCGGAAGTCCCAGATCCAGCACTAACAAATCCGGATGCTCTGCCTCACAGACAGCACCGGTTTCTGGAAAATCCGTTACACAGCATACCTCATAGCCTGCCTTATGATAAATATTTTCCAGTTCTTCCCGAAGGAATTCATCGTCTTCTACGATCATGATTTTTTGCATGCCTGTCTTCTACTCCTGCCGTTTTCTCTGAATAAATTTCAAAATCCTGCGATTGCTTGTCTTTATGACTCCTATTATATAAGCTGTTTCTATCAGACACAAGAAAAGAAACACACTTCCTGCCATCTGCCAGAAAACTTTTACTTCCTGCACCTGTCCAATCAGCCGGAACAATGTCCAGACCCCAAACACACTACTGAAAAATGCAACGCTCAATACCAGTCCATAGTGCCACCAGATCTGAACTTTCGCACAATGACAGAGCTCTTTGTAGTTACTTCCCAGTGTAAGCAGAACGCTGTAGCGTGCCCCGGTCTTCTCCTGCTGAATTAAAAACTGAACTCCAATGAGCGTATTTGCGATAATCAAAAAAATCACCGCCAGATAGATCGTCGTATATCCCAATGCCACCTGATAAAACATATGCCGTCCGGCTGTTCCCAGATAACTTTCATAATGCAGATCGGTTGTTTTTAGACGGTCATTGACAGACATCACTGCTTTGAGCAATCCTTCCTCCTTTACCAGAACCGGATCAAGAATCCCGTTCCAGTAAGAATAGCTTCCGTCTGCTACAAAGACATCAAAAACCTTATCCGGTACAATAAAACCATACATAATCGTCAACATCCGGTCTGCCACCAGATTGTCATTGCATACTCTTGGAATGATTTCATAATCGGTCTCTTCTATCTGCACAAAAACTTTCTCTTTCAGAAGTTTCTCTACGCTCTTTGCAGTCTCATCCGACAAATATGTGGGGTGCCCGTAAATTGCCATCTGATGTTCCTTTAAGTTCAAAGGTTCCATTCCTTTTGAACGCAAAATCTCATTGTACCCTGATTCTGCGATCAAAAATGGGGATTCTTCCCAAGAATATGGATTCAATCTGTTTTTCAGACGCTCATATAATTCCTCACAGTCATATGCATATACTTTTCGCTCCTCCATACCTTCCGTAAAATCCAGATCTGTCCAAAGTAATCCGTTTCGTACTTCAAACAGATTTGAAAAATATTGGTCTACTTTCTGAGATGACAGCACTTCTTCTAACGTTTCTTTTTTCTCGTCAAATGTAAAATCGATCCCTGCCGTATCCTGTTGTCCCAGTTGCCCGCTCATCCCGACTCCATAGGCACAACATATGATCGCAAACAGAATCAGAAGGGAAGAAATTGCCAACGAAACTGATTTTAAAAATACAGCTTCCTGCAGCTGACGGCATGTAAATGTCCAGAGCTTTTTCCCCGGAAGTTTTCTGCATATCCTGTCAAACAGATATGCCAGGCCCTGAAAGAAAAAGAATGTACCGAGTACTCCACAAAAACATAAAATTGCAGTCATACGAAACATTCGTTTTATCCCAAGTTCCGAACTCAGTATCCCGCATCCGATCCCATAGGCTGCTGCCAGAAGAATGATTCCCATCATCAGCTTCACACACGTTTTTATGGGCGAAAATGCACGCTGTTTTTCCTTCTGTTCACGGGATAACAATTCATAAACCTCTTTTTTCCAAAGCTTCATGCAAAGCACAAACCGGGCAAGCATTTTAATTCCGCAAATCCCAATGACTGTCCACAATGCAGCCGAACCGGAAAATGTAAACTGATGACGCAGAATTCCAAATCCTGCAAGCTTCGCCGTAATCAGGCTTGTAAGTTCCGAGATCAGCAGAGCCCCCGGGATCCCGATCACAAGAGCATACACAATATTTCGCAGATCTTCCAGAAAAAGCATTTGAAACAGACTTCTTTTCTTCATGCCAAGCATCAAATAGGTTCCAAACTCATGACTTCGCCGTTCCATCTGATACTTATCCGTAAAATATACCAGGAAATAAAGCAGGCACAGAGATACCACATATAAAATCGGAATCAGCATCAGCAGCTTGTTTACAGCATCTCTCTCCATCTCTTTCAGAAAGATCATCACATCCTGATGATCCAGCGCAAGGATAATATAAAATGCCGCCACCGTCAGAATCATCGTAACAAAATACAGCGTGTTTTCCTGCCGGTTTCGTTTACTGTTTCGTCTGATCAGTTCAGAGAACATAATTGCTTCCTCCTCCCAACTGCGCCATCACGGACAAAATGCGCTCATAAAATTCCCGGTTTGTCTCCTCCCCGACTCGCTTCCGTAATTCATGAAATACTTTTCCATCCTGAATAAACAAAATTCTGGAACAAAAACTCGCAGCCTGTGCGTCATGTGTCACCATCAGAACCGCAGCCTCATCCTCTCGATTCACTCCGGAAAGTTGTTCCATCAGACTTCGTGCACTTCGGCTGTCAAGCGCACCGGTCGGCTCATCTGCCAGTACGATCTGCGGATGCAAAAGAAGCGCTCTTAATGCGGCTACCCTCTGCTTCTGTCCTCCGGACATCTGATTCGGAAACTTTTCCAGCACCTCCTCGATCTCAAAATATTCCGCCAGCTTCTGCATCCTTTTTCTGCTTTCCTTTTCCGGCATTTTGTGAATCTGTGCCGGCAAAAGAATATTTTCTCCACCCGTCAGATTATCCAGCAATTCAAACTGCTGAAACAGATACCCGATCTGTCTTCCCCGATACGCTGCCAGCTGAGCATCCGTATACATTCCGATATCCTGTCCTTTCAGAAGAATCCTACCTCGTGTAGGTCTTAAAACCGAAGCAATACAATTTAACAGCGTCGTTTTTCCCGAACCGCTGCTTCCCATAATTCCGAGGAATTCTCCCTGATATACTTGAAACGAGATTCCTCTGAGTGCCTCTGCTGCATTCTCCTTTTCCCCATATGTTTTGTACAACGATTCTATTTCCAAAATAGTACGGCTCATAATATCCCTCCCTTTCGTGATAAGAATATTATAAGCCGTATCGTGGATGAAAAACACTTACACTTTTTGTAAGAAAACTCCATCCTCTTTATGGTCTGCTATTCACAGTAAATTTTTATGAAAGCTCCAGTTTTCCGGTATATAACTGGTAATACGTTCCTTTCATTTTGATCAGATCCGCATGATCTCCACGCTCGATGATCTTTCCGTGTTCCAGAACAATAATCGCATCACTGTTGCGGATCGTAGAAAGTCTGTGCGCGATAACAAATACTGTACGTCCCTTCATCAGGTTATCCATACCCTTCTGCACAATACTCTCCGTACGGGTATCAATGCTGGAAGTTGCTTCATCCAGAATCAGTACCGGCGGATTTGCAACTGCTGCTCTCGCAATGGAAAGAAGCTGTCTCTGTCCCTGTGAAAGCTCTTCTCCATCACCGCTTAACATAGTATCGTATCCCTTCGGAAGCATTTTGATAAACTGATCTGCATGAGCCAGTTTTGCAGCCTCATATACTTCCTCATCAGTAGCATCCAGTTTTCCATAACGGATATTATCCATAATGGTTCCTGTAAACAAATGGGTATCCTGCAGTACAATTCCGAGGGAACGTCTCAGATCATCCTTTTTAATCTTTGTAATATTGATTCCGTCATACCGGATCTTTCCTTCCTGAATATCGTAAAAGCGATTGATCAGGTTCGTGATGGTTGTTTTTCCTGCTCCGGTAGAACCGACAAATGCCAGCTTCTGTCCCGGTTTTGCAAACAGACTGATATCTTTTAAGATCACTTTATCTTCGTTGTATCCAAATGTCACATCTTCAAAACGCACATCTCCGGTCAGTTCTGTATAAGACACACTTCCGTCAGCCGAATGTGGATGCTTCCAGGCCCACATTCCTGTTCTTTCTTTGCATTCGATAATATTGCCGTTCTCGTCTTTTTTCGCATTGACCAGTGTTACGTATCCCTCGTCTTTTTCCGATTCTTCATCGATCAGAGCAAAAATACGCTCTGCTCCGGCAAGTGCCATAACAATGGAGTTAAACTGCTGCGCCACCTGCATAAACGGCTGTGTAAAGCTCTTTGTAAACTGCAGATAAGATGCCATAACTCCCAGAGTGATCCCTCCGATTCCCATAATAGAAAGGAATCCTCCAAGTACAGAGACCAGTACAAACTGCAGGTTTCCGATGTTTCCGATTACCGGTCCCATCATATTTGCAAAGGTATTTGCCTGTGCAGCACTTTCAAAGAGCGCCTCGTTGAGTTTGTCAAATTCTTCTTCTGACTTTCTTTCGTGGTTGAACACTTTTACTACGCGCTGTCCGTTCATTCTCTCTTCCACAAATCCAGTCACATCTGCCAGAGATTTCTGCTGACGAACAAAATATTTTCCACTGTTTCCACCGATCTTTTTTGTTACGAAGATCATAAGACCAATGATCAGAACTGCTAAAATTGTAAGCAGCGGACTTAAGATCAGCATTGAAATAAAGGTTACGATAATCGTAAAAAAGGACATCAGTGCCTGTGGGATCGTCTGACTGATCATCTGTGTGAGCGTATCTGTATCATTCGTGTAAAGACTCATGATAGAACCATTCGTATTCTGGTCAAAATAACGGATTGGAAGAGTCTGCATGTGTTGAAACATATCATCCCTTACTTTTTTAAGGACACCCTGACCAATGTAGACCATCAGGCGTGTATAAGTAAACGTAGCAATGACTCCCATCAGGAAAATGCTTCCAAGCACCGCAAGTGCCCGATATAGTTCTGCAAAATTCGGATCTTTCTGTCCGATCAGAGGACTGATAAAATCATCGATTAAAAACTTGAGGGACAATGATACCGAAATTGATGCGATCGAACTTAATAAAATACAGATAAATACGATCACAAACCGAACCTTGTACGTTCCTGTCACATATTTTAAAAGCCGCTTTGCGGTCTGTAAATTTTCTTTTGAAACCTTTGGTTTTCTATTCATCGTCCTCACCTCCCTTTATCTGAGATTCATATACTTCTCTGTAGATTTCATTTGTCGCAAGCAATTCTTCGGATGTGCCGACTCCCATGATCTTTCCTTCATCCAGTACAATGATCTGGTCTGCATTTTCTATAGAAGAAACTCGCTGCGCAATGATGATCTTTGTAGTATCCGGAATCTCTTCCCGGAATGCTTTTCGAATCAGCGCATCTGTCTTTGTATCTACCGCACTTGTGGAGTCATCCAGAATCAGGATCTTCGGTTTTTTCAGAAGTGCCCGTGCAATACACAGACGCTGCTTCTGTCCGCCGGAAACATTGTTTCCGCCCTGTACGATCATCGTATGATAACCTGCCGGAAATTCTTTTATGAAGCCATCTGCCTGTGCAAGTTTGCAGACTCTCTGAACCTCTTCCTCACTGGCATGTTCATTTCCCCAACGGATATTATCGTAGATCGTTCCTGTAAAGAGAACGTTTTTTTGCAATACCATAGATACCTGATCGCGCAGTGCCTCCAGATTATACTCTCTGACATCCAGTCCGCCGACTTTTACAGTTCCTTTTGTCACGTCATAAAGTCTCGGGATCAGCTGTACCAATGTTGATTTCGCACTTCCGGTTCCTCCGATGATCCCGATCGTCTGTCCGGATTTAATATGAAGATTGACATCTTTTAACGAAAGATTTCCGCCTTCTCCCGCATAACTGAAATCTACATGCTCAAACCGGATCTCTCCGTCTGCCACTTCTGTAACCGCATTCTTTTTGTCCTGCATCTCCGGAACTTCCGCCAGAACTTCCGTAATACGGTCTGTAGACGCTTCTGCGATCATGATCATAACAAATACGAATGTAACCATCATCAGAGCCATCATGATCTGGAACGCATACACGATCACACTGGTCATTTCTCCGATTTCCATCGCACCGAATACAATTTCTCTTCCTCCGATCGCTACCATCAGAAGCATCGCCGTATAGATCGTAAACTGCATAACCGGTGAGTTCCATGCCACGATCTTTTCTGCTTTTGTAAATAATGTATAGACATATTTTGAAATTCCATGGAATTTTTCAATTTCGTGATCTTCCCGTACAAAGGCTTTTACCACGCGGGATGCATTGACATTTTCCTGTACGGAATTATTCAGAATATCATACTCATCAAATACTTTAATAAAATGCGGATGCGCTTTCTTTGCAATAAAGATCAGTGTTCCTCCAAGCAGTGGTATGATGATCAGGAACAGTAAAGCAATTTTCTTATTGAGCAAAAGTGTCATGATCCAGGATAAAACAATCATGATCGGAGCTCTCGCCAGCAGACGAATGCTCATCATATACGCCATCTGTACGTTAGTAATATCTGTTGTCATACGTGTTACAAGACCGGATGTGGAAAACCGGTCAATATTTTTAAATGAAAATTCCTGAACTTTATAAAAAATATCATGTCTCAGGTTTTTGGCATATCCTGCACCTGCTATTGCTGCCATTTTTCCTGCTATAATACCGAAATACAGAGCCAGCATTGCCATAATGACCAGAATCAATCCCCGCCGTACGATATAGCTCAAATTTCCCTGCATGATTCCAACATCAATGATCTTCGCCATCTCCATCGGAATCAGAACTTCCATTAAAACTTCCAGGATTACGAAAAATGGAGCCAACACAGACTGCTTTTTGTATTCCCGGACTGATTTTAAAAGTGTTTTATTCATCGTTCTCGTCTTCCTCCTTATTTTCTGTTTTGTTTTCTGCAAGATTTTGAATCATCTGCACAAGCACCTTTCTGCAGATCTTTACATCTTCCTGATCTATTCCTTGTATCAGCCGCTTTTCGGTATCTCTGATGTGCTCCAGAATCTCAGGTCTGAGTGCTTCTGCTTTTGGGGTCGGTACAATACGTTTTAATCTGGCATCCTTTTTCGAACTTTCCCGGGAAATAAATCCATTTTTTTCCATGAGCTGCAAAATCCCTGTGGCTGTGGACTTCCGGATTCGAAACTCTTCTTCTATATCTTTCTGATATACTTCCCTGTGCATCGTTTCCAAAAGAATATGCTTTAACACATGCTTCTGCATGGTGGTCAGGCCATCATCTCCCACTGCTTCAGACGCATTTCTGCGCTTCATCTGATTGGAAAGAATGTGAATCAGCCTGCCGGTATTGATGTACCTTTCCTTATCTTCTATATCCTGCATAATTCCATCCCTCTCTCTTTATATAGTTAGTTCCCTAACTTTCAACCATTATACGGAGGATATTTTTTATTGTCAAGAAGTTTTTTCAGATCATTGAAATTCTAAAACTTATTTTGTCTCGTCTGAATACTGCGTGATCGAAGCAGGCAGTGCGGTACGGAAAATAACAGAAATATAATCGATCGTCTGCTGCCTGTCATGCTCTTCTTTGTTCACGATCCATTCCAGTAATGTTCCCGCAATTGCCTCTGTATAAAAGAATCTTTTTAAGTCCTTTGTAACCTTACCAACATCAATGTGGCAGAGCGTATCCGTGAACTCTCAACCATTAAGGTTCTCGGATTCTACGACAAAGAAGTAACACTCTATATTTACCGGGAAACAATACTCCTTTCCCTGCTCGGTATTTTAGCAGGATTTGGAGTCGGTGATCTGCTTTACCAGTACATACTGGCAGTTGTTCCACCGGATGAAGTGATGTTTAACCCCGCTCTTTGTGCAAAAGCATTTGTGATTCCTGCCATTTTGATCTCAGTCATTACATTTGTTTTAGGATATATGATGAATCGAAAACTCAAATACTTAGATATGCTCAGCGCATTAAAATCTGTAGAATAGCAAAAAGTTTAAAAGTCAAGGGACTGACACAATGCAGCTCCTTGACTTATTTCATCTGTACTTGCTATCTTTCTCTTAATTTCCACATTCAATACTGATTGCATTGAATTTTTCCAAAATATCTTCTACTTTCAATTCCTGTTTTTCTTTTGCTGACAAGTCCATCACTGCCTCTCCCTGATGCATCATCAGAAGACGATTTCCATATTCTACTGCATAGCGGAGATTATGTGTCACCATGATCGTTGTCAGGTTTTTCTGCTTCACGATCTTATCTGTCAGTTCCATGATCAGATCTGCCGTCTTTGGATCCAGCGCCGCTGTGTGCTCATCCAGAATCAGAAAATCGATCGGAGTCATGGTTGACATCAGAAGCGCCATCGCCTGACGCTGTCCACCGGAGAGAGAACCGACTTTCACGTTCAGCTTATTTTCCAGTCCCAGGTTCAACTGGCTTAACAACTCCTGATAATAAGACTTTCTGTTTTTATTGATGCCTTTTCCCAATCCGTAAAAATTACCTTTATTATCGGCAAGAGACATGTTTTCCAGAATCGTCATCGATGGGCAGGTACCAAGCGCCGGATTCTGATACACTCTTCCGATCTTCCGGTTTCTTTTATACTCTTTCATGTGGGAAATATCTTCTCCCTGCATCAGAATCTGTCCTGCTTCTACCGGAATGCTTCCGCACAGGATATTGAGCATGGAAGTCTTTCCGGAACCGTTGCTTCCTACCACAGAAACAAAATCTCCCTGTTCTACTGTCAGATTAAAATCTTCAAACAGACACATTTCATTGACTGTTCCTGGATTATAATATTTATGAATATGTTTTAACTCAAGCATTTGTCTTCACCTTCTTTTTCCGTTCCATTCCAATGAGTAAGATCGCGAGGAATAATACCGCTGTGATCAGCTTCATATCCTGTGGTTCAAAAAACTTCAAAGCAACTGCCACGCAGGCTTTGTAAACGACAGAACCGATCAGGACTGCTGTGGTTGCTTTCAAAAATGTCAAATTCTTAAACAGGCTGGTTCCGATGATCACGCTTGCCAGCCCGATCACGATAGCTCCTGTACCACTGGAAATCTCAAATACTCTCTGCTCCTGACAGAAAATTCCGCCTGCCATAGCAACCATTCCGTTGGCGATCGCCAGTCCTAAAATCTTTACATTTCCCTGATCCTTTGCAAGTGAAGTTACAAGATTTGCATTATCTCCCACAGCTCTCAGAAGAAATCCGGATTTTGTCTGCAGATACAGATCCAGAATTATTTTCACGATCACTGCAAGAATAAATACTACTACAAGAACTTTATATTTCGCTGCTCCGCCTGCAAAAATTCCATTCATCGTCTGATTATCGAAAATATTCTCTTCACCGAATATCGGAACATTCGCTTTGCCTGCAATTCTAAGGTTGATCGTCCAAAGTGCCGTCATCATAATGATACCGGAGAGGAGATCTCTGACTTTTCCCTTGACGTGGATCAGTCCTGTACAGACTCCCGCCGCTGCCCCTGCCAAAAATGATACCGGTATGGTCAGGTACGGATTCACCCCATGAGTGATCATTGTCGCTGTAACAGCTGCACCCAAAGGAAAACTTCCATCCACTGTCAAATCTGGAAAATCCAGAATTTTATATGTGATATAAACCCCGAGAGCAAGGATCCCATAAATCAGTCCCTGTTCTAAAATTGTTACAAAAATATCCATCTCAATGCCTCTCCGTTTCTAATTCTTACTTTGAAATGCTGTCAAATGTCTCTGCTACACTTTCAAGCAGTGTCTCATCCACTGTTACTCCCAGATCCTCTGCTACTTTTGTATTGATATAAAGTCCCGGTTCAGAAATCGTCTCATAGTTCATCTCCGATGCTTTTTTCTCTCCTTTTAAAATGTCTGCTGCCATCTTTCCTGTCTGTTTTCCAAGAGCTACATAATCCAGCCCCTCCGCTGCCAGACATCCAAGTTTCACCTGTTCGATCTCGCTTCCGAATACCGGGATTTTCTTTTCATTTGCCTTATCCAGGATAGTCGGAAGAGATGCAACTACGGTGTTGTCTGTCAGGTTGGTGATGCAGTCTACTTTGCTTAACAGATCATCTGCCGCAAGGGATACATCTGCCGTTGTTGTGATTCCTTTTTCTACAAGTTCGAAATCATATTTCTTAACCAGACTCTTATATTCTTCGATTGCTGATACAGAGTTTGCTTCGCTTGTTGTGTACATGATACCAATCTTCTTTGCATCCGGAAGCATCTCGCGGATCATCTTAAGCTGTTCTTCTACCGGAAGTTTGTCAGATGTTCCGGTTACTTCTCCTACCGGCTTTCCATCTTTATCTGCAAGTTCTGCTGCTACAGGATCTGTAACTGCAGTGTAGATAACCGGGATATCTGCTTTCATTGCTGCATTGTATGCACTCTGTGCACTTGGTGTTGCGATCGCACATACCAGATCTACTTTATCAGATACCAGACTGTCGGAAATCTGTTTTGCAGTTCCCATATCTGCCGCTGCATTTTTATATTTTACTGTCAGGTTGTCGCCTTCTTTGATTCCTTCGTCCTCCAGACCTTTTAAGAAACCTTCTCTGCAGTTATCAAGAGAACCATGCTCTGCAAACTGCTCAATTCCGATGGTATAAGACTCTTTCTTGTCACTTCCGGAATCGGATGATTTGCCACATCCTGCTGCCATTGCTGTTACCATTGCTGCTGTTAATAATACTGTTACCATTTTCTTTTTCATAATCTTTTTTCTCCTTTTCCTGTATGAAATATTGTTGTTGTCTACAGATTGCAATTGCCAGCCCTCTGTAACTGTTAGGAGAGAAAATCTTTCATCGATAACGTCCGTCATACCTTTTTTTGATAAAAAGAAAACCGCCCCAAACCAAAAGGTTTGAGGCGGTAATAAAATCTATTATTATCGCGGTACCACTCAAATTGACGAATCGTCCACTTTCTCATGTACTAACATACACTCCTGATTGATAACGGGTTCGGTTCCCGACGTACCATACTCTCCTACTGATTTCAGGCCGCCCTCGAAAGTCCATTCAATCATCAACTTCATATGGCAATCGCACCTCCTGCCACTCTCTGGGATGTCGTTTGATAACCTACTCCTCTTTCTCAACGGTTTAAAAAATTATTTTTTATTAATTTATTACAGAAATATAAATTTGTCAATACTTTTTACATCTTTTCAAAACATTTTTATTTTTCTGTGTAAAGCAATTCCAAAAGGAAACTTCTCTACCTTCCGTCCTTATAATTAAAATCTGACAAAGAGATATCCTTCTGCTTCTTCACGGTTTCTACGGATCGTTCCAGGTTCTCCTGCATCTGACTCGCGTAGTTTTTTAATTCTTTTTTGTAAATCTCTTTTCCAGAAAAAATAGAAGAGGCAATGTCACCAAAATCTGGAACAACCGGCTGGATCATACTGTAAACCAGCTCGATATTGCCGTTTTCTGCCACCGGATTCGGAACAGCAATGCTCTGTTCCATCGCATATTGATAATAACGTCTCATATGTTCATTCTCAATATCTTTTTCTCCGAGATCCCCTCGCACAGACACAAATCCTCCCTGCGCCATCAGTTTTTTCTGATATTCATAAGAATAGAGATATTTTAAATATTCTGCCGCAATATCCGGGTGTTTACTGTTCGCTGAAATTCCCATCCATCCCTTTGTAAATGGACGCAGTAGTTTCCCATCCGGAAGTTTTTCATTCACCGGAACTTTCATCACTCCGAAATCCAAATCCGGATTATCCTTCTCCCAAACTGGAATGCACCATGCTCCCTGCACAAGAAATGCTGCCTTGCCTTCTCCAAACAGCTTTCTTGCCTCCGGCGCTGTCAACGATGCTGTATCCGGATGAAAACATCCTTTTTCATACAACTCTTGATAGAGGTCAAACGCTTGAACCACCTCAGGATCTGCAAATGTTGTCTGCTCTTCCTGTAAAAATACTTGTCCTGCCGGTCCTAATTTTGCTCCTCCTACTTCTGAAAATGCACGAAGCTCAATATCCATACGGTTTTTCTGTGCACCGCTTGCAACCATGCCGTAATACTTGCCATCTCCATTTTCCGTAACCTGCTCGCAGATTTGTCGAAACTCCTCCCAGGTTACTTTCTCCGGATCAATCTCTGCCCCCACTTCTTCCAAGAGAGCCCGGTTATAAAATAAAAGTGCACTCGGAATGTCTACCGCTTCTGGAAGAAGATAGACATCTTCCCCTTTCATTGTAACATTTTCACATAGAAATTCCGGCTGGATCTGCGCAAAGAAATCTTCTTCCAAATATAGATTCATCGGAAGAAACCATCCCTCACTGACTGCCGTGGAAAACGTAACCGTAGACGGTAATGGAAATAAGTCCGGAGCATCTCCTGCCCGAATTCCGGACAGCATCGTTTCATTAAACTGCGCCTGTGTCAGCGTCGTATAATTTACAGTGACATTTGGATGATCCTTCATAAACTGCTCATTCAATTTTTCTCTGGCATCTTTCGTACTGTCACTCCAGTCGACGATATTCAATACGACTTTTTCATCTTCCGGTGTCTTAATTTTTTCAAACTCTGCTTTCTGACTG
>OIJJ01000195.1_pt1 | contig 14764 bp, 13 predicted proteins | sample 1583451 | NCBI WGS metagenome assembly OIJJ01 (sample SAMN02674698, study PRJEB24791) | human gut metagenome, SKBSTL036 | isolation source: stool | host: Homo sapiens | place: USA | reverse complement strand
TCTGCCTGGATCAGTTCCCAGATTGCATAACCGTTCGGTAAGTAGTTCATGCATCCTTTTACGCTTGAATAATCACAAAGATTTGCTTCACGTACAACGTCTGTGTACCACTGTGCGAAATCTTCGTCACGGGATGTAATGTTTTTGACTAATTTTTCCTTTGCCATGTTTCTCTTCTCCTTTTCAATTTTGGTGAAATCCTTATTCCACGTTATTTTTTTGCCGGGAGTTCCACAACCTGACAATTGCTTCTGTATGCGAATGTCTCTTTTAAATGCATCGCACAAAAAACGCCGGGCCTTTCGACTCCCCGAAAAAGGGACCGAAAAGCTCGGCGGTACCACCCTAGTTAACTGCGACCCTTTCGCAGCTCTCTTCATTGGCCGTTAACGCCGGCTGACACGCTGCACTTTCATGCAGTGGCTCCAGGACCGGTTCCATGTGATGAACAGCAGATATCTCACACCATATGATATCCTCTCTGCGGCTGGATTCTCATGTACTAATTCCCTTCATCGCCATAAAATTTTTTTGAATTGTCAATTATTTTAATCCATGAAATATGTTTTGTCAAGATATTATCTCTATCTCTGCTTCCGCCAATGTCTGCTTGCAGTTTTTTCCCCTCCATGATTTAATAAGTATATCATTTGTCTTAACAAAGGAGAAGTATATGGCTACTTTAAATATATTATATGAAGACCCACACATCCTCGTCTGTGTCAAACCACATGGCATAGCAACCCAGAGCAAAAGCATCCGTTACCCGGACATGGTCAGCCTGATCAAGAATCATCTGGCGAAAGCTTCCGGCACTTCCGGAAAATCCGGTGCACCAAAATCCATTAGTTCCAGAACCCCAGGCTCTGCTGAACCTTACCTTGCCGTCATCCACAGACTCGACCAACCCGTTGCCGGAATCCTTGTCTTTGCCAAAACTCCGGCTGCTGCAAAAGATCTGAATAAGCAGTTACAGAATCATGGATTCGGGAAATATTACCGCGCGCTTGTCACCAATGCGCCTTCCGAGAAAGAAGGGACACTCGAGGATTATATGGTCAAAGATGCACGGACGAACACTTCCCGCATCTGTTCTGCAAAGGAAAACGGAGCGAAGATTGCACGGCTGCATTATGATACGGTTTCTGACCATGGCCGGTTGTTTTCAACTGTTTCCGGCAGCTCTTCCTCTGTTGATGTCTCTCTGTCTTCGCAAAGTCAGGAATGTCACGAGACCGAACTTGAGATTCATCTGGACACCGGACGTCATCACCAGATCCGTGTGCAGCTTGCCTCCATTGGATGCCCGATCGTCGGAGATACAAAATATAACCCGGAGCTTACCGGCAATAAAGGATGGCAGACAATCCGATTGTGTGCTTATAAGCTCGATTTCAAACATCCGGTCACACACAAGGCGATGCATTTTCAATTAGAGGTCGATCCGGCATAATTCAGTTATCCTAAAAAGAGGAGCGGGAAATTCCCACTCCTCTTTTTCGCCGATACATATGCCCTCTATGCTTCTGCTACATCCTCAGTCAGAGCTTCTTCATATTTCTCAAGGATAATATTCTGAATGCGCTCTCTTGTTCCTGAGTTGATTGGATGCGCAATATCTCTATACTCTCCATCCAATGCTTTCTTGCTTGGCATTGCGATAAAGAGTCCTTTTTCTCCTTCAATCACCTTAATATCGTGTACCACAAATTCCTCATCCATGGTAATGGAAACGACAGCTTTCAGCTTGCCCTCCTTTGCTACTTTACGTACTCGTACATCTGTAATCTGCATGTTGTTCTAGCCCCTTTCTTCTAGCCTTTGCACTGCTTTTTCTTAAAGTGCATACCTCTCATTTTTTTCTACGACTACCTTCACACCATTTTCACCAACATAGCGTGTGTTTGCCCGGATCGTATCCCTGCTTTCTACAATACAGTTCTCAATATATGCATTGTCTCCGAGATAGACATCATTAAGAATAATGGAATTCTTAATGACACAGTTGTTCCCCACGAATGTCTTCTTAAAAAGAATCGAATTCTCGACTGTACCATTAATGATACTTCCACTCGCCACAAGGCTGTTCTTAACCATAGATCCCGGGTTGTATTTTGCCGGCGGCAAGTCGCTGACCTTGGAATAAATACCCGGCTGTGTCCGGAAGAAATACTCACGTACTTCCGGTTTCAGGAAATCCATATTCGTCTGATAATATGCATCCACTGTTGAAATGTTGCTCCAGTAATCTTTTATTTTATAACCGTAGATTTTCTTCAGATTCTTATATCTGATAAGAATATCGGTCACAAAATCATGTCTGTCATCTTCTGCGCAATGTTCGATCAGATCGATCAGCTGGCGTCTTCTGATTACATAGATACCTGTCGATACAATCTGCGACTGTGCCACCATCGGCTTTTCCTCGAACTCTTCAATACGCATCGAATCATTCATCTTGATCGTTCCGAAACGGCTTGCATCTTCGTTCGGACCAAGTTCTTTGCATACCACTGTAATATCCGCTTTCTTTGCAATGTGATATTCCAGTACTTTGTTATAATCCATCTTATATACAGCATCACCGGATGTAATGATTACATAAGGTTCGTGACATCTCTTTAAGAAATCCAGATTCTGATAAATTGCGTCTGCTGTTCCGCGGTACCAGTATCCGTTCTCCGCGGTGATCGTCGGGGTAAATACATATAATCCCCCCTGCTTTCTTCCGAAATCCCACCATTTTGAAGAATTCAGATGTTCATTCAACGAACGGGCATTGTACTGTGTCAGAACTGCCACCTTCTGAATATGAGAGTTTGACATATTACTGAGTGCAAAGTCAATCGCTCTGTAACTTCCGGCGATCGGCATTGCTGCCACTGCTCTTTTATGTGTCAGTTCACGCATCTTATTGCTGTTACCACCTGCTAAAATAATTCCTACTGCTCTCATGCTCGTTCACCTGCCTTTATCAATGTTTCTCCACTTTCCAGTACTCCATTCGGGTAATCTTCTTTGGATGTTACTCCACTGATAGCAGTGTTCTTTCCAATCTGCACCCCATCCGGTATTACAGATTTTTCACCCACGGCAACCAGGCCAAATGAATAAATTGCCGGTTTTAATTTGTTCGGTATATCACTTCCGATGCCAAATGTAGTATTATCCCCAACCAGGCAATTTTCTGCAATGATTGCCTTGTCCATGACACAATTCTTACCAACCCTGGTATCTTTCATGATAATAGAATCCCTGATCACGGATCCTTCTCCTATAATAACTCCGGATCCGATAATACTGTTATGTACTTCACCATATACTTCCGCACCGTTACAGATAATACTTCTCTCAATCACTGACTGTGCCGAAATATACTGTGGCGGCAGAATCTCACTGTTGGTATATATCTTCCAGAATTCTTCATATAAATTGAACTCCGGTATGATATCGATCAGTTCCATATTGGCTTCCCAGTAAGATCCCAGTGTTCCGACATCTTTCCAGTAACCGTTATATTCATATGCGAATAATCTCTCGCCTTTATTGTGACAATATGGAATGATATGCTTTCCGAAGTCACAACCAGGCTCGTCCTTCAATGTCTCCAACGCTTCCTTCAGGACTTTCCATGAGAATATATAAATTCCCATAGATGCCAGATTACTCTTTGGTTCCGCAGGTTTTTCCTGGAATTCCTGAATCCTTCCATCTTCATCTGCGATAACAATACCGAAACGGCTTGCCTCTTCCATCGGCACCGGCATTGCCGCAATCGTCACGTCTGCGTTATTCGCCTTATGATAATCCAGCATTACTTCATAGTCCATTTTATAAATGTGATCCCCTGATAAGATCAGTACATAATCCGGATCAAACTGCTCCATATAATCCAGATTCTGATAAATTGCATTCGCAGTTCCGGAATACCATTCACTGCTTCCGCTTCTCTCATATGGTGGAAGAACCGTTACTCCTCCGTAATTCCTGTCAAGATCCCAGGGAATACCAATTCCTATATGCGCATTCAATCTCAATGGCTGATACTGGGTCAATACACCCACCGTATCAATTCCTGAATTAATGCAGTTGCTGAGTGGAAAGTCAATAATGCGATATTTACCTCCAAATGCAACGGCAGGTTTTGCAACTTTTGCTGTGAGGACTCCAAGTCTGCTGCCCTGTCCTCCTGCCAGCAGCATTGCTATCATTTCCTTCTTTCTCATGTCATCACCCCTTCTCAGTAGTCTTGCTTTTTCTATTATACCATACTTCTTCTTACGTAGCTAACAATTTTTACAGTTTTTTTTCGATTTTCGCAAACTTTTTGTTAAATTATTACAAAAACTTACGGCTTGGATTTTTTTTGATATATGTTTATAATAATATGAAGAACATGTAGTTTTTATGATGATCTTTTTACCTATATTATTAAAAAGGATGGTATATTATGTATAAAATTAATTTTGAAAAACCTGTACACGTACACTTTATCGGAATCGGCGGTATCAGCATGAGTGGTCTTGCCGAGATACTTTTAAAAGAAGGTTTCACTATTTCCGGATCTGATAATAAAGAATCCGCCCTCACAGATCATCTGGAAAAGCTGGGGGCCAAAGTATTCTACGGACAGAAAGCTTCTAATATTATTTCCGGCATCGATGTTGTTGTATATACTGCCGCAATTCATCCTGATAACGAAGAATTCGCAGAAGCTGTAAAACAGAATCTTCCTATGCTGACCCGTGCAGAACTGCTCGGACAGTTAATGACCAACTATGATGTACCGATCGCAATTTCCGGTACCCACGGCAAGACAACGACAACTTCTATGCTGTCACACATTTTACTTGCCGGAGAAATGGATCCTACCATCTCTGTCGGCGGCATCTTAAAGGCTATCGGCGGTAACATCCGTGTAGGTAATTCTGAATATTTTGTCACAGAAGCCTGTGAATATACGAACAGTTTCCTGCATTTCTTCCCGAAGATCGGCGTAATCCTGAATATTGACGAAGATCATCTGGATTTCTTCAAAGACCTGGCTGATATCCGTAATTCTTTCCACCGCTTTGCGAAATTACTTCCAAAGGATGGAACACTTGTTATCAACGACAACATTCCTAATCTTGAAGAGATCACTGCTGACCTTGACTGCCGCGTGATCCGTTACGGTAATGACAGCTCTCTTGACTACAGTGCAACCAATATCCTTCATGATAAGAAGGGAGAGGCCTCTTTCGATCTGGTAAAATCCGGTGAATTTATCGACCGTATCTCATTATCGGTGAATGGAGATCATAATGTATCCAATGCATTATCAGCCATTGCCGTTGCAGACCTTCTCGGAGTTCCATTTACCAAGATCAAAGAAGGACTGAAATCGTTCCACGGCACAGACCGTCGTTTCGAATATAAAGGTGAAGTTAATGGAGTTACCGTCATTGATGATTATGCTCATCACCCAACAGAGATCAATGCAACTTTAACAGCGGCCAAGGAATACCCGCACAAAGAAATATGGTGCATCTTCCAGCCACATACTTATACACGTACCAAAGCATTATTCCCTGAATTTGTAGATGCTCTGACACATGTCGATCATGTGATCCTCGCAGACATCTACGCTGCCCGTGAGACAGATACTCTGGGCATGTCTTCTGAGATGATCGCAGAAGAATTAAAGAAAAAAGGATGCGATGCTTACTATTTCCCAAGCTTTGAAGAGATTGAAAACTTCTGTCTGGACAAGTGCCAGAAGGGAGATGTGTTGATAACTATGGGAGCCGGAAACGTTGTAAACATTGGGGAAAACCTGCTTAAACGCTAGTTATCCACATTATCCACACAATTTTATCCACAAAAAAGTCGGATTTTGACTCAAAAATTTCTTTTTTCCCCGTCTTCCCGGTGCTATAATGTGTCTACGATGAAACGAAAGATACAAAAAGTTCTGGGGAGGACGGGGAATTATTATGAAGGAATTAAAACTTACGAAGTATGTACAGACGAACGCGACTGTACTGGACAATGAATTTATCGACCAGTATATGGTCAGAGCCAATGGAGAATATGTCAAAGTATATCTCCTGCTTCTCCGTCATATGAATCAGTCCTCCGTATGTCTTTCTGTTTCTGAGCTGGCTGATCTGCTCGAGTGCACAGAGAAGGATGTACTCCGCGCATTAAGATACTGGAAGAGTGAAGGACTCCTTGATTATCTGGATGACACTCCGGATGATCCGACTCCGCAAAGTACGGTCCGTTCATCCGTACCAACTTCCGAATTACACGATGTACAGTCCGGCTATATGACTGCGTCCGTTCCATCTATGACAAATCAGATGGATTACCCTGTTGATTCTGTCGAAGCCCCTGTTTCTGCGGTTCCGGCATCTACAACAAATATACAGCAGTACCGTAGCCGTAAGGAACGTGCAGAATTCAAAGAATTACTCTTTGTTGCCGAACAGTATCTCGGCAAGACACTTTCCGCTACTGATATTGACCAGATTACTTATTTTTATGACACACTGAATATGTCAGCTGAACTTATTGAGTATCTGATCGAATATTGTGTCGAAAATGGTCACAAGAGTATGCATTATATTAATAAGGTGGCCTTATCATGGCATGAAGAAAACATAACAACTGTGAATCTTGCCAAGACAAGTTCATTTCTTTATAATAAGAACTGTTATTGCGTTCTGAATGCATATGGGATTAAGGGCCGCGGTCCTGCCGCTTCTGAGATTGCCTATATCCGCAAATGGTCAGAAGAATATGGTTTTGCTCTGGAAGTAATCCTTGAAGCATGTGACCGTACGATGAATGCCATTCATCAGCCAAGCTTTGACTATACCGATTCCATTCTGAAGCGCTGGAAGGACAAGAATGTCCGTCAGTTAAAAGATATCGATGCGGTAGATGCTGATTATCGCAAAGAGAAGGAACGTGCGAAAGAGCTCGCAAAGGAACGCAAAAGACAGCAACAGGCACAGAAGCCTGCAATTAACCAGAACAATAAGTTCAACAATTTCGACGGACGTTCTTATGACATGAATGATCTGGAACGTCGTCTGGTTCAGCAATAAAGTATACATATCAGATTCTATTATGCGAATGCAGAGGAGTTTTCCATAACATGGCACTTTCCAATTCTCAGTACGATCATTTAATGCGTACTTATGAACAAAAACAACTGGATAATGAGTTTCAACTCAGAAAACGCTATGAGAAGGCATACGCCCTCATTCCCGAATTAGAGGAAGTGGATCATTCCATCTCCTCTTTAAGTGTTAAAAAGGCAAGACTGCTTCTGGACGGAGATCAGACTGCTCTTTCTTCTTTAAAATCAGAGCTCAAAGAACTCTCCGCCAGAAAGCCGGCTTTATTAAAAGCACATGGTCTTCCTGCCAATTACCTTGAATTACACTATCAGTGTCCGGATTGTAAAGATACCGGTTATATTGGCACACATAAATGTCACTGTTTCAAAAAAGCGATTGTGGATTATTTATATACGCAATCTAATCTCAAAGATATCCTTGACAAAGAGAACTTTTCAACCTGTTCTCTGTCCTATTATTCCAGGAATCATATCGATCCGCTTACCGGACGTTCTTCTCTGGAATCAATGGAAACTGCATTAAATGTCTGTCACAACTTCGTAGATACATTTTCTAAAGAATTTCATAACATACTACTGTATGGAGATACCGGTGTCGGAAAGACTTTTCTTTCTCACTGCATCGCAAAAGAATTAATGGATTCCGCTTATTCCGTTATTTACTTTACAGCAGCCGGACTTTTTGATATCCTTGCAGAGAATACATTTGGTAAAAGACAGGACAAGGATTCTGATGTATTTGAACACATCTATGACTGTGACTTGCTGATCATTGATGATCTGGGTACAGAACTGCCGAATTCATTTACTGTATCCCAGTTGTTCATTTGTCTGAATGAACGCATATTAAGGCAGAAATCAACCATAATATCTACCAACCTTGCATTGGAGGATATAAAATCAATCTACTCGGAACGGACATTCTCACGAATCAGCAGTAATTATACAATTCTGCGTATTACCGGTGACGATATCCGTATCCAAAAAAAATTATTAAACCTGGGAGGTACTAATGATGTTACGCCGTAACGATCGTAATCTTGAGAATATACCGGTAGGAGCACTTGGACTGATCGCTCTTGACGGTTGTACAGAGATGGGAGCAAAAGTAAATGATTATCTCGTAAAATGGAGAAAGGAAGATGGACATATTCATAAGAACGATGTCGCTTTCATAGGCTATGAGAAAGACACTTACTTAATCGATGCAAAAGTTCCACGTTTTGGTTCAGGTGAAGCAAAAGGTATTATTAATGAATCCGTTCGTGGTAAAGATCTTTATCTTATGGTCGATGTATGTAACTACAACCTGACATATTCCCTGACAGGAAATATTAACCATATGTCCCCTGACGATCATTATCAGAACTTGAAACGTATTATTGCAGCAGTAGGTGGAAAAGGACGTCGTATTAACGTCATTATGCCATTCTTATATGAAAGCCGTCAGCACAAGAGAAGCAGTCGTGAATCTCTGGACTGCGCACTCGCTCTTCAGGAGCTTGTCCGTATGGGTGTTGACAATATCATCACATTTGATGCTCACGATCCTCGTGTACAGAATGCGATTCCATTAAACGGATTCGAAACAATCCGTCCGACATACCAGTTCGTCAAAGGTCTTCTCCGTACCTTCAAAGACCTTCAGATCGACAGCGATCACATGATGGCAATCAGCCCGGATGAAGGTGCTACAGGACGTGCAATTTATCTTGCCAACGTACTGAACCTTGATATGGGTATGTTCTACAAACGCCGTGACTTCTCACGTGTGGTAGACGGCCGTAACCCGATCGTTGCTCATGAGTTCCTTGGATCTTCCGTAGAAGGAAAAGATGTGATCATCCTTGATGACATGATTTCTTCCGGTGACAGTATGTTAGACGTTGCCCGCCAGTTAAAACAGCGCAAAGCAAAACGTATCTTCTGCGCTGCTACATTCGGTCTGTTCACAAACGGTCTGGAGAAATTCGACCAGGCATATGAAGAAGGTATCTTAGACGCTGTTCTGACTACCAACCTGATCTACCAGACACCTGAACTTCTGGAACGTCCATATTATATTAACTGTGATATGAGCAAATATATTGCCCTCGTGATCGACACTCTTAACCACGATGGTTCTATCAGCAGTATCCTGAATCCTATCGAAAGAATTCAGAATGTTGTCAATAAGTATAAAAATGGTGAAGAGATTTAATAGTATCTACAGGACCTGCCACGGGCAGCTCCTTACGTATGCACGTGATTAAAAAATGCTGCCGGGAATTTCCCGACAGCATTTTTTTAAAGTTCTATCTTGTGATAAACAAGTCCGGCTTCTTTCATCACCTGTTCTTCTCTCGTCTGACAGGTAAATATGATCACTTGTTTCTTATGTTCTTTCAACCATCTGAGTGTCTGAAGCATTCTCTCCTCATCATAATATGCAAATGCATCATCCAGTATCACCGGCATCTCTTCCTCACATAAAAGCTCTCCCACTGCCATACGGAGTGCCAGATAGACCTGTTCTACCGTTCCACGACTTACCTGTTCAATCTCTACTCTCTTTTCATCTGTCATAAGCGATACATGAAGTTTTTCATCTGTCACAAGCTTTTTATATTTTCCACCTGTGATCTCACAGATGAATGATGACGCTTTCTCATTCAGATCTCTTTTTAGATATCCCCGCATCTCCTCTGACAACTGTTCCAGATGATCTGCCGCCATCTGGACCGCCTGGCGTTTCATCTCATATTCCCTGGAACGCTCATTAACTTCATCCAGTTCCGCGAGCTGTTCTCCCAGGTTGTCATACTGAATTCTCTTCTCTTTTAATTCCGCTGTAATATGCGATTTCTCCCAGCGTAACTTCTCTATCGGAACTTTCTCCTCTTCCTGCGTGATCTCTTCAAGGATAATCTCCGGCTCTGTTTTTACCTGTTTTTTTCCAACTTTCATCCGGTTCCATATATATAAGCCGAACGCAAGGAATAACACAATAGCAATCAGATAATTCCACGGTTTCGAGAACAAGATGACTGCAATCACAATAACCAGTGCAAACACCAGAAGCTCCATTGGATGGATCCTCCATTTTTCCGGACGAATCTCATCCATGACACCTTTTCCATGTTCTTCTTCCCTCTGGCGCTCTTTTTTCTTTTCTTCTTCCTTTTCCAGCCGATATGCAAGTTCTTCTTCTACACGTTCCAGCTCTTCTTCCAGATGATGTACATCACGCCAGACAAAAGATACTTCCTGCTCAAGTTTTTCACGTTTCTGCTGCTTTTGAGCCATTTCCATACGGATCTCATTTTCCAGGATCTTCTTCCTGCCCCGTAACTGTTCCAATGCACCGGCCAGGTCGATTTTTCCGTTTCCCGCGGTGTAATAGTTTGTCGCATAATTTTTCAGCTCTGCCACAATACTTTCCCCCATCTGTGCATTCCTCTGGCTCATGGAAACGGTATTATCGTAACGTTCTGCGTCCATCTCCCCAAGCAGCATCTGAAGATCTCCGTCTTCTACAGACAGTACTTCACCGTCTTCTTCACAGATCAGTTCCGCTTTTTTAGAATATTTATCAAAATTTCTTTCGATACGGAAATGTTTCTCTCCACTTTTGAACTTCAATATACCAGAATAGTAATTAGGATTTTCCCACGGTTCGTATATACTGAAAGTATCATTTTGCGCAGCCCGCCCTCTCCCTCTTTCTATTCCGAAAAGCATTCCCCTGATGAATGTATGGATTGTAGACTTTCCTGATTCGTTTTCCCCGTGAATCAGGTTGATCCCCTCTTCCAGATCTATCTGCCGGTCATGGAATTTTCCAAAGTTTTTTAACAATAGTTCATTAATCTGCATCTTTCGGTTCTATCCTCTTCTCGTCTCCATCAAAGCCTGCACTCCTTCACAGAGTGCCTGGTACTCCAGACTGTCGGCCGGATAGCCACTCAGGCTTTCAATATATTGTCCGAGAATGTTTCCTTTATTTTCATTTTTTAATTTTTCAAAGTCATATGCAGGCTTTGTGTGGTCTGTAATCTCCACCACATTACCGTATGGATCCATATGATCCAGCTCATACCAGATATCCGGATCTCGATAACCAGTCAGTGTAATCTTATACATGTGCTGCTTTCCCTGCTCTTCGATCATATCTGCAATCTTTTGCCTCAGTACATGGCCGGTCACAGATTTATCCACCTGTACCTCGCAGTGTCTGTATTCACGCAGTGCATGTGGCACAAAACGGATCTGACAACCATTTCCGGTGAGCTTTCCTTCGATATAACCATGAGCTCCTGTATCACCTACATCCGTCGGCTCCAGCGATCCGGCATATGCCATCCGGTTCTCCACCAGCATCTGCGGCTTGTGGATATGTCCAAATGCAGCATAATCATACCCAAGCGTCATGATCTGATTACTCTTGATCGGAATATGTTTCTCATCCCCGCCGTGTGCAAGCAAAATCTCATACTTCTGCCGTCCTTCCGGAACTGCATGATCATATAACGGCTCCAGAATTTCTCTGGAATGATAACTGCATCCATAGACAGCCGTCTGGATCCGGTCAAGTTCCACACAGCTCATTTCCTGCGAGCAGATCATGTGCACATGCGGTGCCCAGGTAAATGTTCGGTAATAAGAGTTTTTCCTGATATGATCATGATTACCGGCGATCATAACAACTTCTGTCTGCTCCAGCATCTCCAGTATGGAATTCATTTCTTTTAATTCTCTTAAAAGTGGCTGCCTGTGGAACAGGTCCCCCGCGATCAGCAACAAATCTGTCTTTTTCTGATTGCAGATTGTTATGATATCACGAAAGCTGTCCCAGAGCTCCTGTTCTCTATTTTGACTGTACGCGTTTCCCGCGTCCGGCTTTGCCCCTAAATGCAAGTCTGCGATGTGTATGAACTTCATCCTCGCTTCCCTCTTTCTGTTCTGTCTTCTCTTTCGATGGCAGTGTTACGACAAACTGTGTCCGGTTGTCATCACTTTTTGCCAGGATTCTTCCTCCGTGCAGCTCCACGATCTGTTTGGCGATCGCAAGTCCCAGACCTGCGCCGCCGGTTCCTGTCGATCTGGAACCATCCACGCGATAGAATTTCTCGAATATCGTCTGAAGCATATCGCCCGGAATCTTATCACCTGCATTGGTAAATGTGATCTCGATGTCACCATCCTTCATTTTCGCTTCGATCCGGATCTCCGTATCTGCATAGCAGTAAGCAATTGCATTTCTTAAGATATTATCGAATACTCTTGCAAGCTTATCCGGATCTCCGTAGATCATCAGATCTTCTTCTACATCCACTTCACAGGTCAGCTTCTTTTCCTGGAGGACTCCGTACAGCTCATCTGCAAGCTGTTCAAGCATCATCGTAAGATCAATCTCTACCGGTTCCAGTTCGATATTCTGAAGATTATATCTCGTAATATCAAAAAATTCATTGATCAGCTCTCCTAATCGGATGGATTTTTCCAATGCGATGTGAGTATATGCTTTTCGTTCTTCTTCCGGCATGTCGGGATGATCTTCGAGCATCGTAAGATACGCCACGATCGAAGTCAGCGGCGTCTTCAGATCATGCGCCAGAAAAAGCACCAGGTCGTTTTTCTTCTTTTCGCCTTCCGATGCCTCCAGCTCCTGCCGTTTTAATGTTGCTTTAATCTCATTCAAACGGATCTCTATTGGTTTTAATTCTGTGATCAGATGAATGGGATCTGTAGATTCCGATATAATATTTTCAATTCCATGATCGATCTGATCCAGATATTTTGTCATCTGAGAAAGCGCAACATAAAAAAACAGCGCAAAAAGGATCAGATAACCAACAATCATGAAAAATGTCTTGTTATCTCCGATCAGCTGCCAGTAAAGATGGACCGCCGTCTTTTCATTTATATTCAGAAATACCAGAACATCTACAAAAGTTCTGGCAAAACTGTCATTATAAATTCCATCGATCACAAATTTAAGCAGTACCCCCCCTACCAGAACGGTAAGCGCTGTGACCAGCACCGTCTGCAAGAGGATACTGAATTTTAATTTCCGATAATTATTCTTCAACCTTATAGCCCACTCCCCACACAGTCTTGATAAAATCAGACTTGCCTGTCGGTGCACTCATCTTCTCGCGGAGATGACGGATATGCACCATCACCGTGTTGCTACTGTTCTTATAATATTTCTCATGCCATACTTTCTCGAACAATTCTTCTGAGCTTATGACCTTTCCCCGGTTCTCACACAGAAGCCAGAGGATGTCGAATTCGATCGGTGTCAGTGTCAGCGGCACTTCATTGTATACGCACTCATGAGAAGTCCGGTTCAGAAGCAGCCCTCCGAAATCCAGGACATCTCCTTCTTCTTTGGTCCCTTCATTATACTGTGTACACCGGCGAAGCTGTGCTTTCACTCTCGCCACCAGCTCCAGTGGGTTGAACGGTTTCGGAATATAATCATCCGCTCCCAGCGTAAGCCCGGTGATCTTATCGTTGTATTCCGTCTTCGCCGTCAGCATGATCACCGGAAATGTATATTTCTGCCGAATCTGCTTGAGGATCTGGAATCCGTCAATATCCGGAAGCATAATATCCAGGATCGCAAGATCGATCTTCGTACTGTTAATACAGTCCAGTGCATCCTGGCCGTTGTAAAATTTGAATACTTTGTATTGGTCATTCTGGAGATAAAGCTCTACTACATCAGCGATTTCCTTTTCGTCATCTACTACTAATATATTCATACTGCCCTCCATTCTATATGGGGACGGCGGATTTTTATAAATCCCCCGTCCCCATATACGTTTTATATACGTTTTTCACGTGTTGTTATCCACATGATCCTCTATTACAGTTCACAGTTGTTGACAGTTCTTGGGAATGGAATTACGTCACGGATATTGCCCATTCCTGTCAGATACATGACGCATCTTTCGAATCCAAGTCCGAATCCGGCATGTCTTGTAGAACCATATTTACGAAGATCCATGTAGAACTTGTAGTCTTCTTCTTTCAGTCCCAGTTCATCCATTCTTGCTTTCAGCTTATCGTAGTCATCCTCTCTCTGGCTTCCTCCGATGATCTCACCGATTCCAGGTACCAGACAGTCTACTGCCGCAACGGTCTTGCCATCGTCGTTCAGCTTCATGTAGAATGCTTTGATCTCCTTCGGATAATCTGTTACGAATACCGGACGTTTGAAGACTTCTTCTGTCAGGTATCTTTCGTGCTCTGTCTGAAGGTCTGTTCCCCATGTTACTTTGTATTCAAATTTATCATTGTGTTTCTCAAGAAGTTCTACAGCCTCTGTATATGTCACTCTTGCGAAATCAGAAGATACTACGTTGTGCAGTCTCTCCAGAAGTCCCTTGTCTACGAATGAATTGAAGAAGTTCATCTCTTCCGGTGCATTCTCAAGCACATAGTTGATGACGTATTTTAACATTGCTTCCGCAACGAACATATCGTCATCCAGATCTGCAAATGCCATCTCAGGCTCGATCATCCAGAACTCTGCCGCATGACGTGTTGTGTTAGAGTTCTCTGCACGGAATGTCGGTCCGAATGTATAAATATTGCGGAATGCCTGTGCAAAGGTTTCGCCATTGAGCTGTCCACTTACGGTCAGAT
>OIJJ01000185.1_pt1 | contig 15169 bp, 11 predicted proteins | sample 1583451 | NCBI WGS metagenome assembly OIJJ01 (sample SAMN02674698, study PRJEB24791) | human gut metagenome, SKBSTL036 | isolation source: stool | host: Homo sapiens | place: USA | reverse complement strand
CGATCTTGCAGACTGGAAAACGACAACCCAGGGGCAGAAATCCGTTGGTGATACTTCGGCGACGCTGGCCTGGCGTCCGGGTGACAGCGGGCAGAAAAAACTGGTTCAGTTGTTCGACTCCGGTGAAGTCTGCGCGTTTCGTATCAAATATCCCAACGGCACTGTTGATGTTTTCCGTGGCTGGCTGAGCTCACTGGGTAAAACCATTGCCTCAAAAGACGTGATGACCCGCACTGTGAAAATCAGCGGTGTGGGGCGTCCGTATCTGGCAGAGGAAGGCACTGAAACCGTGAGCGTTACCGGGCTGACAGTATCACCGGCATCTGCCAGTGTAAAAGTGGGAGCAACCACCACGCTGACCTTTACAGTAAAACCTGACGGAGCCAGTGACAAAGCGATCAGTGTGCATTCGTCAGATCCACAGACTGCCACGGTTACCCTGAACGGACTTGTGGCCACGGTAAAAGGCGTGAAGCAGGGCAGTGTCAGCATTGTGGGCATGACCGCTGACGGGAATTTTGTGGCTGTGGCTGCGGTGACTGTCAGCGCAGCAGGTTAACAGGACGATACTCATCATTTGCCCCGGTTATTCGGGGCTTTTTTGCAGGTGGAGAACATGATGTTTCTGAAACAGGACACGTTTAATTATGAAAAACAGTCCGTGGTGCTCAGTGAGCTGTCCGGGCTGCAGAGAATTGAATATCTGATGTTTGTTCAGCAGCGAACGGCAAAGTTTGATGCCGGGGAGGGAGAACTGCCGGAGGCTGAACGACAGATTGCTTTTCTGCGGATGGGGATGGATATCAATGCCTGGCTGGTTTCCCGCTCACTGTGGAATGCGGAACAGTCTCAGGATGTTGAGATGCTTTACGCATCCGTTATTACAAGATGGTCGTATGATGCCCTGGGTGCGGGGGCGGAGATGGTTCTGTCGCTGAGCGGTATGGGGGCCATTGATAATGCCGGGGATTTGGAGCATGAGGTGCTGACGCCGGAAAAGTCCTGACGCGGGAAATGCAGTTTGTCATGCGGCTTGCCCGGGAGTTCCGGCGGGCAGACTGGCGGCGGATGCTGTCGGAAATGTCGGCCACTGAGCTTGGTGAGTGGGGCGATTATTTCCGGATGCAGAGCTTCAGTGATGTGTGGATGGATGCGCAGTTTGCCTCGCTGAAGGCATTGATCGTGAGAATGGTGTCCGGCAGCAGTGATGCTGCGGTGGCTGATTTCAGCCTTTTACCGGAAGAGAACGGGATACCGGAGCGAACGGACGAAGAACTGATGCATCTTGGGGAAGGTATTTCCGGAGGTGTGCGTTATGGACCAGATAGCCAACCTGGTCATTGATTTGGGGATTGATGCGGCAGAGTTTAAAAATGAAATTCCCCGTATCAAAAACCTTCTGAATGGTGCAGCCAGCGATGCAGAACGGTCTTCTGCCCGTATGCAGCGTTTTATGGAGCGTCAGACTCAGGCCGCCCGGCAGACAACGCAGGCGGCGTCTTCGGCTGCAACAGCCGCATCCGTCCATGCGCAGACGGTGGAGAAGAACGCACAGGCTCATGAACGCATGGCCCGCGAGGTGGAGAAAACCCGCCAGCGTATGGAGGCACTGAGCCAGAAAATGCGCGAGGAACAGGCGCAGGCCATGGCTCTGGCGGAGGCTCAGGATAAAGCAGCTGCTGCGTTTTATCGTCAGATTGACAGTGTGAAACAGGCCAGTGCGGGGCTGCAGGAATTACAGCGTATTCAGCAGCAGATCCGACAGTCCAGAAACAGTGGCGGGATTGGTCAGCAGGATTATCTGGCGCTGATTTCTGAGGTTACGGCGAAAACCCGTGTTCTTACGCAGGCTGAGGAAGAGGCTACCCGACAGAAAGTGGCGTTTATCCGTCAGCTTAAAGAGCAGGCAACCCGCCAGAATCTTTCTTCTTCTGAGTTGCTTCGTGCTAAGGCTGCCCAGCTGGGGGTAAGCAGTGCTGCAGAAGTGTATATCCGCAAAATGGAGCAGGCAGGAAAAGCCACGCATTCGCTGGGTCTGAAAAGTGCAGCGGCCCGCCAGGAGATAGGCGTTCTGATAGGTGAACTGGCCCGCGGCAATTTAGGGGCGCTGAGGGGATCCGGGATAACGCTGGCTAACCGTGCCGGATGGATAGACACTCTGATGTCACCGAAAGGCATGATGCTTGGCGGGGTTATTGGCGGTATTGCCGCGTCCGTCTATGGTCTGGGTAAAGCCTGGTATGACGGTCAGAAGGAGGGGGAAGAATTTAACCGCCAGTTGTCGCTGACGGGGCATTATGCCGGAGTCACTGCCGGGCAGCTGTGGACGCTCAGTCGTGCTATTTCCGGGAATGGTATCACGCAACATGCTGCAGCCGGTGTGCTGGCTCAGGTGGTGGGGAGTGGTGCATTTCGTGGAAACGATATCGGTATGGTGGCGAGAGCTGCCGCACAGATGGAGCGATCGGTTGGCCAGTCGGTCAGCGATACCATAAATCAGTTTAAGCGGCTGAAGGATGATCCTGTAAATGCCGCGAAGGCTCTGGACAATGAGCTGCATTTTCTTACTGCCACTCAGCTTGAGCAGATACGTGTCCTTGGGGATCAGGGACGGTCCAGTGATGCTGCACGGATAGCCATGTCTGCACTGGCAGAGGAAACCGGTCGGCGTACTGCGGATATTGATAATAACCTCAATGCGCTTGGCAGTACGCTGAAGTATCTGTCTGATTTGTGGAGTCGTTTCTGGGATGCGGCCATGAATATTGGTCGTGAAGACTCGCTGGATGAACAGATTGCCGCTTTACAGGAGAAAGTGTCGCGGGCGAAAAGACTCCCCTGGACGGCATCATCTTCTCAGGTTGAATACGATCAGCAGCGTCTTAACGATCTTCAGGAGAAAAAACGCCAGAAGGATTTGCAGGATGCAAAAGAGCAGGCAGAGCGGAATTATCAGGAGCAACAGAAACGACGTAATGCTGAAAATGCTGCACTGAACCGGATGAATGAAACGGAAGCAGCACGACATCAGCGTGAAATTGCGCGTATTAATTCCATGCAGTACGCCGATCAGGCTGTCAGGGATGCAGCGATACAACGTGAAAATGAACGTTACGAGAAAGCCCTGGCATCCGGTAAGAAAAAAACACGCGAAACCCGTAATGATGAGGCCACCCGGTTATTGCTGCAGTACAGTCAGCAACAGGCACAGGTGGAAGGACAGATTGCTGCTGCAAGACAGTCAGCAGGCATTGCCACTGAAAAGATGACAGAAGCGCATAAACAGCTTCTGGCTCTGCAGCAGCGCATCAGCGATCTGGACGGGAAAAAACTGACGGCAGATGAAAAGAGTGTGCTGGCCCGTAAAGATGAACTGATTCAGGCACTGACGCTGCTGGATGTAAAACAGCAGGAGCTTCAGAAACAGACGGCACTCAACGATCTGAAGAAAAAAACAATTCAGCTGACCAGTCAACTGGCTGAAGAAGAGCTCGTTCAGCGTCAGCAACATGACCTGGATATCGCCACGGTGGGTATGGGTGATCAGCAGCGGCAGCGATATCAGGTACAACTGAGTCTTCGCCAGAAATACCAGCAACAGCTGGAGCAGTTGAGGCGGGATAGTGAGCAGAAAGGGACATATAACACGGATGACTACAGAAAGGCCGAGCAGGCGCTGACGGAGAGCCTGAACCGACAACTGAATGAGAATCGCCGTTACTGGCAACAGCTTGAAGTTGTGCAGGGTAACTGGAAAAACGGAGTCCTGCGTGCATTTCAGGATTTTACCGTGGATGCAGACAATACGGCAGGAACAGCAGAACAGGTGTTCTCGTCAGCCTTCAGCAACATGGGAAATGGCCTGGCAACTTTTGTCACTACCGGCAAACTCAACTTCAAATCCTTCACCTCTTCGGTGCTGTCAGATATGGCGAAAATCCTGGCGCAGGCAACCATGATGAAATCGATAAAAGGGATTGGCAGTGTACTGGGATTTGATCTCAGCAGCCTTTCCCTGAATGCCAATGGGGGGATTTATCAGTCTGCTGATTTGAGTCGTTACAGTGGCACGGTGGTTAACCGTCCGACGTTTTTTGCTTTTGCAAAAGGCGCGGGTGTGATGGGGGAAGCTGGACCTGAAGCCATTCTGCCACTGCGTCGTGGTGCTGACGGTAAGCTGGGGGTTGTGGCGGATATTGGTGGTTCAGGTATGGCGATGTTTGCCCCGCAGTACAACATCGAGATCAATAACGATGGCACGAACGGGCAGATAGGTCCGGCTGCCCTGAAGGTGGTTTATGACCTTGGGAAAAAAGCGGCAGCGGACTTTATGCAACAGCAGGCCCGTGATGGTGGTCGGTTAAGTGGAGCATATCGGTAATGGAGACGTTTCACTGGAAAGTGCGCCCGGATATGAATGTGGTATCAGAGCCGAAAGTGGTGACAGTGAAGCTGGGCGATGGTTATGAACAGCGTCGTGCGGCGGGACTGAATAACCAGTTGTCGACTTACAGCGTGACGATACGTGTTCGTAAATGTGAACACCCATCTTTAAAAGCCTTTCTGGAACGGCACGGTGGCGTCCGCGCATTTCAGTGGACGCCACCTTATGACTGGAAGCCGATCAGGGTGGTTTGTCGTAAATGGTCGGCAAGCGTGGGGGCGTTGTGGGTAACCATAACGGCAGATTTTGAACAGGTCGTGGCATAGGAGTCTCTGATGCAGGATATTCCACAGGAAACACATCATGAGACGACACGCCTCACTCAGTCAGCCCAGGTGGTGCTCTGGGAAATCGATCTGACAGTGGTCGGTGGAGAACGTTATTTTTTCTGTAATGAGCAGAACGAAAAAGGTGAGCCGGTCACCTGGCAGGGGCGACAGTATCAGGCGTATCCCATTCAGGGGACGGGATTTGAACTGAACGGCAAGGGCAGTGCTGCCCGTCCGACACTGACGGTTTCTAACCTGCACGGCATGGTCACCGGGATGGCGGAAGACCTGCAGAGTCTGGTCGGAGGAACGGTGGTCCGGCGTAAGGTTTACGCCCGTTTTCTGGATGCGGTGAACTTCGTCAACGGAAACAGTGACGCCGATCCGGAGCAGGAGGTGATCAGCCGCTGGCGCATCGAGCAGTGCAGCGAACTGAGCGCGGTGAGTGCCTCTTTTGTACTGTCCACGCCGACGGAAACGGACGGTGCCGTTTTTCCGGGACGTATCATGCTGGCCAACACCTGCACCTGGACCTATCGCGGTGATGAGTGCGGTTATCACGGTCCGGCGGTCGCGGATGAATATGATCAGCCGACGTCCGATATCACGAAGGATAAATGCAGCAAATGCCTGAGCGGCTGTAAGTTTCGCAATAACGTCGGCAACTTTGGCGGCTTCCTTTCCATTAACAAACTTTCGCAGTGAATCCCATGACAGAGACAGAATCAGCGATTCTGGCGCACGCCCGGCGATGTGCGCCAGCGGAGTCGTGCGGCTTCGTGGTAAGCACGCCGGAGGGGGAAAGATATTTCCCCTGCGTGAATATCTCCGGTGAGCCGGAGGCGTATTTCCGTATGTCGCCGGAAGACTGGCTGCAGGCAGAAATGCAGGGTGAGATTGTGGCGCTGGTCCACAGCCACCCCGGTGGTCTGCCCTGGCTGAGTGAGGCCGACCGGCGGCTGCAGGTGCAGAGTGATTTGCCGTGGTGGCTGGTTTGCCGGGGGGCGATTCACAAGTTCCGCTGTGTGCCACATCTTTCCGGGCGGCGCTTTGAGCACGGGGTGACGGACTGTTACACGCTGTTCCGGGATGCTTACCATCTGGCGGGGATTGAGATGCCGGATTTTCATCGCGAGGATGACTGGTGGCGTAACGGTCAGAATCTCTATCTGGATAATCTGGAGGCCACAGGGCTGTATCAGGTGCCGTTGTCAGCGGCGCAGCCGGGCGATGTGCTGCTGTGCTGTTTTGGTTCATCGGTGCCGAATCATGCCGCCATTTACTGTGGTGACAGCGAGCTGCTGCACCATATTCCTGAACAACTGAGCAAACGAGAGAGGTACACCGACAAATGGCAGCGACGCACACACTCCCTCTGGCGTCACCGGGCATGGCACGCATCTGCCTTTACGGGGATTTACAACGATTTGGCCGCCGCATCGACCTTCGAGTGAAAACGGGGTCCGAAGCCATCCGGGCGCTGGCCATGCAGAACCCGGCGTTTCGTCAGAAACTGAGCGACGGCTGGTACCAGGTACGCATTGCCGGGCGTGATGCAGGTGAAACCGAATTGTCTGCCCGTCTTAATGAGCCGCTGGCAAATGGTGCCGTGATCCACATCGTGCCGCGTCTGGCGGGAGCTAAAAGTGGCGGTGTGTTTCAGGTGGTGCTGGGGGCGGCGCTGATTGCGGTGGCATGGTGGAACCCTGTGGGCTGGCTGGGTGCCGCGGCTGTATCGGGCATGTATGCGGCAGGGGCCAGTATGATCCTGGGCGGAGTGGCGCAGATGCTGGCACCGAAAGCCAGGACGCCCACGGCAGCAAGTACAGATAACGGCAAACAGAACACCTATTTCTCCTCACTGGATAACATGGTTGCCCAGGGCAATGTTCTGCCCGTTCTGTACGGTGAAATGCGCGTGGGGTCGCGGGTGGTCTCTCAGGAGATCAGCACGGCAGACGAAGGGGATGGTGGTCAGGTTGTGGTGATTGGTCGCTGATGAAAAACGTTTATGTGAAACCGCCTCCGGGCGGTTTTGTCGTTTATGGAGCGTGAGGAATGGGTAAAGGCAGCAGTAAGGGGCATACTCCGCGCGAAGCGAAGGACAACCTGAAGTCCACGCAGTTGCTGAGTGTGATCGATGCCATCAGCGAAGGGCCGGTTGAAGGTCCGGTGGATGGATTAAAAAGCGTGCTGCTGAACAGTACGCCAGTGCTGGACAGTGAGGGGAATACCAACATCTCCGGCGTCACGGTGGTGTTCCGGGCCGGTGAGCAGGAGCAGACACCGCCGGAGGGATTTGAATCCTCCGGCTCCGAGACGGTGCTGGGTACGGAAGTGAAATATGACACGCCGATCACCCGGACCATCACGTCTGCAAATATCGACCGTCTGCGCTTTACCTTCGGTGTGCAGGCACTGGTGGAAACCACCTCAAAGGGGGACCGGAATCCGTCGGAAGTCCGCCTGCTGGTTCAGATACAACGTAACGGTGGCTGGGTGACGGAAAAAGACATCACCATTAAAGGCAAAGCCACCTCACAGTATATGGCATCGGTGGTGGTGGGTAATCTGCCGCCGCGCCCGTTCAATATCCGGATGCGCAGGATGACGCCGGACAGCACCACAGACCAGCTGCAGAACAAAACGCTCTGGTCGTCATACACCGAAATCATCGATGTGAAACAGTGCTACCCGAACACGGCACTGGTCGGCGTACAGGTGGATTCGGAGCAGTTCGGCAGCCAGCAGGTGAGCCGTAATTATCATCTGCGCGGGCGTATACTGCAGGTGCCGTCGAACTATAACCCGCAGACGCGGCAATACAGCGGTATCTGGGACGGAACGTTTAAACCGGCATACAGCAACAACATGGCCTGGTGTCTGTGGGATATGCTGACCCATCCACGCTACGGCATGGGGAAACGTCTTGGTGCGGCGGATGTGGACAAATGGGCGCTGTATGTCATCGGCCAGTACTGCGACCAGTCAGTGCCGGACGGTTTTGGCGGCACGGAGCCGCGCATCACCTGTAATGCGTACCTGACCACACAGCGCAAGGCGTGGGATGTGCTCAGTGATTTCTGCTCGGCGATGCGCTGTATGCCGGTATGGAACGGGCAGACGCTGACGTTCGTGCAGGACCGACCGTCGGATAAGGTGTGGACCTATAACCGCAGTAATGTGGTGATGCCGGATGATGGCGCGCCGTTCCGCTACAGCTTCAGCGCCCTCAAGGACCGCCATAATGCCGTTGAGGTGAACTGGATTGACCCGGATAACGGCTGGGAGACGGCGACAGAGCTTGTGGAGGACACGCAGGCCATTGCCCGTTACGGTCGTAACGTCACGAAGATGGATGCCTTTGGCTGTACCAGCCGGGGGCAGGCACACCGAGCCGGGCTGTGGCTGATTAAAACGGAGCTGCTGGAAACGCAGACCGTGGACTTCAGCGTGGGTGCTGAAGGGCTTCGCCATGTACCGGGCGATGTCATTGAAATCTGCGATGATGACTATGCCGGTATCAGCACCGGCGGGCGCGTGCTGGCGGTGAACAGCCAGACCCGGACGCTGACGCTCGACCGTGAAATCACGCTGCCATCCTCCGGCACCACGCTGATAAGCCTGGTTGACGGAAATGGCAATCCGGTCAGCGTGGAGGTTCAGTCCGTCACCGACGGCGTGAAGGTAAAAGTGAGCCGGGTTCCTGACGGCGTTGCCGGATACAGCGTGTGGGGGCTGAAGCTGCCGACGCTGCGCCAGCGCCTGTTCCGCTGCGTGAGTATCCGTGAGAACGACGACGGCACGTATGCCATCACCGCCGTGCAGCATGTACCTGAAAAAGAGGCCATCGTGGATAACGGGGCGCACTTTGACAGCGACCAGAGCGGCACGGTGAATGGTGTCACGCCGCCAGCGGTGCAGCACCTGACTGCCGAAGTCACCGCAGACAGCGGGGAATATCAGGTGCTGGCGCGCTGGGACACGCCGAAGGTGGTGAAGGGGGTGAGCTTCCTGCTTCGCCTGACCGTGGCAGCGGATGACGGCAGTGAGCGGCTGGTCAGCACGGCCCGGACGGCGGAAACCACATACCGCTTCACGCAACTGGCGCTGGGGAACTACAGGCTGACAGTCCGGGCGGTAAATGCGTGGGGACAGCAGGGCGATCCGGCATCGGTATCGTTCCGGATTGCCGCACCGGCAGCGCCGTCTCGGATTGAGCTGACACCGGGCTATTTTCAGATAACCGCCACGCCGCATCTTGCGGTTTATGACCCGACGGTACAGTTTGAGTTCTGGTTCTCGGAAAAACGGATTGCGGATATCAGGCAGGTTGAAACCACAGCCCGCTATCTTGGTACGGCGCTGTACTGGATAGCCGCCAGTATCAATATCAAACCGGGCCATGATTATTACTTTTATATCCGCAGTGTGAACACCGTTGGCAAATCGGCATTCGTGGAAGCCGTCGGTCGGGCGAGCGATGATGCGGAAGGTTACCTGGATTTTTTCAAAGGCCAGATAACCGAATCCCATCTCGGTAAAGAGCTGCTGGAAAAAGTCGACCTGACGGAGGATAACGCCAGCAGACTGGAGGAGTTTTCGAAAGAGTGGAAAGACGCCAACGATAAATGGAATGCCATGTGGGGCGTCAAAATTGAGCAGACCGAAGACGGTAAGCATTATGTCGCGGGGCTTGGCCTCAGCATGGAGGATACAGAGGAAGGCAAACTGAGCCAGTTTCTGGTTGCTGCTAACCGTATCGCGTTTATTGACCCGGCAAACGGGAATGAAACGCCGATGTTTGTGGCGCAGGGCAACCAGATATTCATGAACGACGTGTTCCTGAAACGCCTGACGGCCCCCACCATTACCAGCGGTGGCAGTCCTCCGGTATTTTCCCTGACATCAGACGGAAAGCTGACCGCTAAAAATGCGGATATCAGTGGCAGTGTGAATGCGAACTCCGGGACGCTCAACAACGTCACGATTAATGAGAACTGTCAGATTAAGGGGAAACTGTCAGCCAACCAGATTGAAGGCGATATTGTCAAAACGGTCAGCAAGTCTTTCCCCCGCACGAGCACTTATGCCAGCGGCACCATCACGGTAAGAATCAGTGATGATCAGAAATTTGACCGGCAGGTCATGATACCGCCAGTGTTATTCCACGGTGGTAAGCATGAGAATTTCAACAGTAATAACCAACAGTCATACTGGTATTCAACCTGCCGGTTAAGAGTGACCCGCAATGGTCAGGAGATTTTTAATCAGTCCACGACGGATGCTCAGGGCGTATTTTCCTCAGTTATAGATATGCCTGCCGGACAGGGGACGCTGACACTGACATTCACCGTATCTTCATCAGGAGCGAATAACTGGACACCAACAACCAGTATCAGCGATCTGCTGGTTGTGGTGATGAAAAAATCCACAGCAGGTATCAGTATCAGCTGAATTTTATAACCCAGAACGGGCGTCAGAAATGACGCCTTTTTTATTGCAGAAAAGCGAGAGGTAATTATGCGTAAACTTTATGCCGCCATTTTGTCCGCAGCCATCTGTCTGGCCGTATCCGGTGCGCCTGCATGGGCGTCTGAACATCAGTCCACGCTGAGCGCGGGCTATCTTCATGCCTCGACGAACGTTCCCGGCAGCGATGATCTGAACGGGATTAACGTGAAATACCGTTATGAGTTTACGGACACGCTGGGAATGGTGACGTCATTCAGCTATGCAGGAGACAAGAATCGCCAGCTTACCCGTTACAGCGATACCCGCTGGCATGAAGATTCCGTGCGTAACCGCTGGTTCAGCGTGATGGCGGGGCCGTCTGTACGCGTGAATGAATGGTTCAGCGCGTATACGATGGCGGGTGTGGCTTACAGCCGTGTGTCGACTTTCTCCGGGGATTATCTCCGCGTAACTGACAACAAGGGGAAAACGCACGATGTGCTGACCGGAAGTGATGACGGTCGCCACAGCAACACGTCTCTGGCGTGGGGGGCTGGCGTGCAGTTTAACCCGACCGAATCCGTGGCCATTGATATCGCTTATGAAGGCTCCGGCAGTGGCGACTGGCGCACTGACGGTTTCATCGTGGGTGTCGGTTATAAATTCTGATTAGCCAGGTAACACAGTGTTATGACAGCCCGCCGGTTCAGGCGGGCTTTTTTGTGGGGTGAATATGGCAGTAAAGATTTCAGGTGTACTGAAAGACGGTGCAGGTAAACCGGTACAGAACTGCACAATCCAGCTGAAAGCAAAACGTAACAGCACCACGGTGGTGGTGAACACGGTGGCCTCAGAAAATCCGGATGAAGCCGGGCGTTACAGCATGGACGTTGAGTACGGTCAGTACAGCGTTATTCTGTTGGTGGAAGGCTTCCCGCCGTCACATGCCGGGACCATCACCGTGTATGAAGATTCTCAACCCGGTACGCTGAATGATTTTCTCGGTGCCATGACGGAGGATGATGCCCGTCCGGAGGCACTGCGCCGTTTTGAACTGATGGTGGAAGAGGTGGCGCGTAACGCGTCCGCAGTGGCACAGAACACGGCAGCCGCGAAGAAGTCAGCCAGCGATGCCGGCACATCTGCCCGTGAGGCGGCAACCCATGCGACTGATGCTACAGGCTCAGCACGCGCAGCCAGCACGTCAGCCGGACAGGCCGCTTCGTCGGCTCAGTCAGCGTCTTCCAGCGCAGGAACGGCATCAACAAAGGCTACTGAAGCATCAAAAAGTGCTGCCGCTGCAGAGTCCTCAAAAAGCGCGGCGGCTACCAGTGCCGGTGCGGCGAAAACGTCAGAAACGAATGCTGCAGCGTCACAAAAATCTGCAGCTACTTCTGCATCCACCGCGACCACGAAAGCGTCAGAAGCTGCCACCTCAGCCCGGGATGCGGCGGCCTCAAAAGAGGTAGCGAAATCATCAGAAACGAACGCATCATCAAGTGCCAGTAGTGCAGCTTCCTCGGCAACGGCGGCAGGAAATTCCGCGAAGGCCGCAAAAACGTCTGAGACGAATGCGGATAACAGCGCACAGGCGGCAGCAGACTCACAAACTGCATCGGCAAACTCCGCGACAGCAGCCAAAAAATCAGAAACCAACGCGAAAAATAGCGAGGCAGCAGCAAAGAGCAGCGAAACAAACGCTAAAGCCAGCGAAACTAATGCTAAATCCAGTGAAACAAACGCGGCGAAATCTGCGGCGGACGCACTTAATTATCGCAACCAGGCGCAAGTAATTGTTGGCGATAATATCGGTCTTGGTGAAGTTGCCATGACCTGCACTGATATCTCTGTTGAGCCATCAGGTTATATTGGATTTGTCAGGATTTACATCTCAGCGAAAGGTTATCCATCAGTAGCGTCTAGTGCCGGGGATAATCTTATTTCTGGTTATATAGTTAGATCAGAAGTGTCAACAAAAAGATATTCCGGTCTATTTGTTGGTTCAGATACAAAATCATTGTATTCGTACATTTACAGCCAAAGTTCTGGCCCGCAATGGATACGTCATACCCGCAGAGATGAATTAAGCCGCTTTGGTCAAAATGAATCAACAACTCGTATGTATGGTCCAACTGGTGATCGTTTCTTTGAAATCCATACTAACGGGAGTTGGGGAGTTTATGATTCTTCTTCTGGACAATGGTCTCCGTTAGGTTTAGCCCAGGGCGGTACTGGTGGAAGAACTATCGAGCAAGCACGTGCGAACTTGCGGGTAATGTATGAGCAAAAAGCTGGCCTTGCTAATACTGACCTAAACACCCTTACCGGTGAATATTCTGGTTTCTATCAACAACCAACGAGCGCTTACGCAACAGAAGAATTAAATTACCCAATCGGTCTGGCGGGCGCTTTAATAGTGCTCCAAACGAGAGCCAACACTGCTTCTTCCTGCGTTCAGGTGTACTACCCTTATAATAATCCGGGAATTACTTATAGACGAATATATGAAGGAGGAAGCGGTACCTGGTCTGAATGGAAGAGAGATGTATCAACAGAAAGGGTTGAAGAGGGAAAAGAAACAACTTACGTATATTCTACGTATTCTTCAGGCGCACCACGCTTACAGGTTTCCAAATCTGGTTTGTGGGGTTGTCATAATGGCACTGGCTGGTTGCCATTAGCTGTTGGGCAAGGAGGTACAGGTGCGACAACAGTAGAAGATGCGCGAAACAACTTAAGTCTTGGCGAAAGTAGCGCAGTTAAATTTAAAAACCTTACTTTAACCGAAGCGCTCGACACGACATTAGGACTGCTTACAAAAACAGGACGAGACTGGAACACGCAGCATACTGATAACATTAATAAATTTATACCAATTGCAGGCAGTACAAACGGCCCGGCAGGTTCTATGGTTCTTGGCGGCATTCATGTTCAATTTAGTAAAAATTATGCTGTGCAGTTCGGAGGCCGCAATTCCGGTTTTTGGGGAAGAACAATTGAAAATGGAACGACGCAGGAATGGAAGAAATTACTAACAGTAGACGATCTCAATTCATCTACCGATCTTGCTGTCAGGTCATTAACCACATCTAACCCGGTAAAATCTGGCGGAGGGCGAATTGATGTCCTTGGAAGCACGTCAGACTATAGCAAAATGGATTGCTTTGTACGTGGGTTTGATAGCACCGGTAATTCTCTCGCGTGGGCGTTGGGTTCATCAGTCGGCGTAAGTAAGATGCTGTCGCTAAAAAATTTCTTTAGCGGAGCTGAGATACTGTTAAATGGTAATGACGGCGCGGTTCAACTCAAAACAGGTGCTGTTAACGGGGCTAAAGCGCAGGCGCTCACTATCAACAAGGATGAGGTTAACTCAACTGTTGATTTAACTCTTACAAAACAAACAGGGACTGGAAATCGTTTTGTTTTACAGAACTTAGGTAATACAGAACTATCATTTGCCGCAAAAGTATGGGGATCAAGTGATCGACAAAACGTTTTTGAGGTTGGAACGTCTGCTGCGTATCTGTTTTATGCGCAAAAAACGTCAGCAGGCCAGTTGTTTGATGTAAATGGCGCTATTAATTGCACAACGCTGAATCAGTCATCAGACCGCGACCTTAAAGACGATATTCTCGTTATCAGCGACGCGACGAAAGCAATCCGTAAAATGAACGGATACACCTACACGCTCAAGGAAAACGGGATGCCTTATGCTGGCGTTATTGCACAGGAAGTAATGGAGGCGATACCAGAAGCTGTGGGATCGTTTACTCATTACGGTGAAGAGTTGCAGGGACCAACGGTTGACGGCAATGAATTACGTGAAGAAACACGTTATCTGAATGTTGACTACGCCGCCGTGACGGGGTTACTTGTTCAGGTCGCCCGTGAAACAGATGATCGCGTTACCGCGCTGGAAGAGGAAAACACAACGCTACGTCAAAATCTGGCAACAGCAGGCACCCGGATCAGCACTCTGGAAAATCAGGTAAGCGAACTGGTTGCACTTGTCGGGCAGTTAACAGGAAGCGAACATTGATATCCTTCAAGCCCTGAAGGAGGCTGTTCCTGGTACGTTCAGACTGTTGCTGAGCTGGAAATCGCAACGGAGGAAGAAACTTCGTTGCTGGAAGTCTGGAAAAAGTATCGGGTGTTGCTGAACCGTGTTAATACATCAGTAGTACCGGATATTGAATGGCCAGCACTGCCGTAGGGTAAAACATATAAATTCTATAATTAGATGTATCTTTCCATTTACGGCAAGGAAGGGGGCTTGGAAGACGTAAAGCATCTCACACCGAGATTATTTTTTATATGTCAGGTGTCTGAAGTTTTGCTTTGGCTCTTAAAATGGTTTGCCGCGAGGTTTTGAATTCCCGGGCAATGGCACTTATACTTACACCTGACTTAATTCGTTCGAATACCACCTGTTTCTGTTCTTCATTTAACACAGGTGGTCGACCAAAACGTTTCCCTGCGCCGCGGGCTCTTACTATCCCGGAATGAGTGCGTTCAAGTAAAAGGTCTCGTTCAAATTCAGCGACTGCTGAAATTACTTGCATCATCATTTTTCCTGTTGGACTGGTCAGGTCAATGCCACCCAATGCTAAGCAATGCACTCTGATACCTGTTTCGGTCAGTTGTTCCACTGTTTTCCTGATATCCATTGCATTACAACCAAGGCGATCCAGTTTTGTCACAATCAATTGATCACCACATTTCAGGCGAGCAAGCAACCGGTTAAAACCAGGACGCTCACTGGTTGCTGCTGAGCCGCTAATGTGTTCTTCGATTATTTGCTGAGGTTTGATTTTAAAACCTGCACTTTCGATTTCCCGGCGTTGATTTTCGGTGGTCTGATCCAGCGTTGATATCCGACAGTAAGCAAAAATTCGAGACATAGTGAGACTCTATACGAAATTGGTGTTCATATCATAATGCATCTCAGAAAATAATTATGATTATTTTTGTGCATATTTGTATGTACACGTTCGAAAATAAA
>OIJJ01000109.1_pt1 | contig 19984 bp, 18 predicted proteins | sample 1583451 | NCBI WGS metagenome assembly OIJJ01 (sample SAMN02674698, study PRJEB24791) | human gut metagenome, SKBSTL036 | isolation source: stool | host: Homo sapiens | place: USA | reverse complement strand
CCACCTTCCAGCGCGGTGCGGATGCGGGTGGAGGAAACAGGCTTCTCCTCAAACTGTGCCATCGGCAGGACGACGACCTCCACGCCCAGCGGCTCGCAGAGCTGACGCAGCAGCTCCGGTGTGCCTGCCGCCCTGGCCCCGAAGGTGAAGTTCTCGCCGCAGAACAGCGCCCTGGCGTTGCAGTCCCGGATGATGCCCAGCACGAACTGCTCCGGCGTCATGGCCTTGATCTCCTCGAAATCGGGGCAGAGATAGTGCTCCACGCCGAGGCTGGCGATGAGGGCGTGCTTGTCCTCGGTGGAGAGCAGGCGCTTGCCCTTCATCTTGTTTTCGGTGGGCAGGCGGAAGGTGAACACCGCCGGTGCCGCGCCGTGGGCCCTGGCCCACTCCACTGCGCCATTGATGACCGCGCGGTGGCCGATGTGGATGCCGTCAAAAAAGCCCATTGCCACAGCAGAGCCGTGGGCACCGCCCAGCGCAAGCGGCGCAAGCTGTGAATAGATCTGCATGAATGTTCTTTAATTCCTCTCTACAAAGAGTTTTTCGACCTTGAGCACGCCGCCGGTGATGTTCGCAAGGCCCAGGAACTGACCTTCGGCATTGCGGACACGGTAGCGGCCATCTGCCGCGGGGTAGCGGCTGGTGGGGCAGCCGTTGTACAGGTGCTGCTCCACCCTCGGCTCTGCCACCAGCAGAGGCAGGCTCTCGAACACGCTCTCCACCGGCAGCATCAAAGCCTGCAGTGCCTCGGGGCCTGCGTCCTTTGCCGCCTGTATCTCTTCCAGCGTGTGGGCGTCGGCCTCGGTGTAGACACCCGCCGTCGTGCGGCGCAAAGCGCTCATGGTGCCTTTCTGGCCCATAGCGGCGGCAATGTCCTCCAACAGAGTGCGGATATACGTTCCCTTGGAGCAGCGGACGGTGAGGACGTATTCGTTTTCTACCGGGCTGCCGCCGTACCGGATGTCCAGGATCTCGATGGGGCGGGCCTTCCGCTCCACCGTGACGCCCTCGCGGGCCAGCTTATAAAGGGGCTGGCCGTTGATCTTGACTGCCGAGTACATGGGCGGCGTCTGCATCTGGGGGCCGAGGAACCGGGGCAGAACAGCCAGCAGCTCCTTCTCCCCTGCCGTCACCGGGGCCGTTTCCAGCACTGTGCCGGTGATGTCGCCGGTGTCGGTCTGCATCCCCAGCCGCAGCCGGGCGCAGTAGGTCTTGGTGTGGTCGAGCTGAAGGTCCACAGCCTTGCTGGCCCCGCCGCAGAACACCGGCAGAACGCCGGTGGCCATGGGGTCCAGCGTACCGCTGTGGCCCAGCTTGCGGGTGCCGAGGATGCCGCGCAGCTTGGCGATGACGTCAAAGCTGGTCCACTCCATCGGCTTATCTACGATAAGGATGCCCTGCATCAGCTTTCCTCCTGCGTCTCGGGGCGGTCGAGTTCCGCCTCCACTTCGGCCAGAATGGCGCTCTTGGCGTTGTCGAGGTTGCCCAGCAACTCACAGCCCGCTGCGCGGGTGTGGCCGCCGCCGCCCAGACGCCGTGCGATGGCGCAGGCGTCCACGCCCTTGGCGGCGCGTACGCTGATGCGGTAGCTGCCGCCGGGCTGCTGACGGAGCAGCAGGCCCACTTTGACCCCCTCGATGCTGATGGGCAGGCTGGTCAGCTCTTCCAGGTCAGCCGGGTCCACGCCGCTCTGCTCGATCTCGTCCCGGGTCAGATACATCAGGGCGCAGCGGCCCTCAAGATGATATTCCAGATGGTTGCGGGCGATACGCTCCGCCTCCATCCGCTCCCGGGGTTTGGTGTCGAAGAGCAGGGTGTTCAGCTCCTCCACCTGCGCACCGGCCAGAATGAGCTTTGCCGCCACGAGGTGGGTGTTGGCAGTGGTGGAAGAGAACCGGAAGCAGCCGGTGTCCGTAGCGAGGCCGGTGTAGAGGCAGTTGGCGATGAGGGGGGTGATCTCCACGCCCATCTCGCTGATGACCTCATACAGAAGCTCTGCCGTTGCGGCCGCATTGCCGTCCAGCAGGGTGAAATCCGCATAGCCGCTGTTGCCCGTGTGGTGGTCGATGCAGAGATCGACGTGGCGGGTATACTGCGGCACACCGTTGTTTTCACCAAAGAGCTGCACGCTGGCAACATCCACGGCCACAACGGTCTTGGGCTCAAACTCGCCCCGGAACGGCACCGGTGCAGTAAAGCTGTAGCGGGAAGGCACTGCATCGGAGCAGAGGACGGCTGCCGTCTTGCCCAGCGCCTTGAGCGCGTGGCAGAGGGCGCTGCCACAGCCGATGGTGTCGCCGTCCGGGTTTTTATGACACAGGACCAGAATGTTGTCCGCAGCACAGAGGCGCTCGGCCATCTGCTGCACATTGAGCTGTTCTGTCATTTGATGGATCCATCCTTTCCGCAGCGCTGGATTTATTCCTCGGTCTCGGCGGGCTGAGAGTCCTCTGCGTCGCCGTTCACATTCAGCGTGCGGAGCAGCTCGTTGATGTGGGCTGCATAGGCGGCACCGTCGTCCTCCACAAAGATGAAGCGGGGTGCCTTGCGGATGTGCATTTTCTTGCTCACTTCGGTGCGCACATGGCCTGCGGCGCGGTTCAGGGCCTCGATGGCGGGCTTGGGGCCGTCCTCACGGCCCATCACGCTCACATAGACCTTCGCCACGTCCAGGTCGGGCGTCACATCCAGCCGGGTGACGGTCAGCAGACCGCCCTCCAGCCGCGGGTCTTTCAGCCGTCCGATGATGGCGATGAGCTCACGCTTCATGTCCTGTGCCAGACGGCCCATATTTTTCTGAGACATAGTTTCTCCTCTGAAAAGCCCGTTATCACCGCCCGGGGGCGGTGATAACAGCAGCTTCAACTCTTAGTCGCGGTATTCTTCCATCTTGAAGGCCTCGTAGACGTCGCCTTCCTTGACGTCGGCAAACTTTGCCAGAGTGACGCCGCACTCGTAGCCCTCGGCCACTTCCTTGGCGTCGTCCTTGAAGCGCTTCAGAGATGCGATCTCGTCCTCCGTGATGACGATGCCGTCACGGACGACACGCACCTTGCTGTCGCGGGTGATCTTGCCGCTGGTGACACGGCAGCCTGCGACGGTGCCGACGTTGGAGATCTTGTAGACCTGACGGACCTGCAGCTCGCCCAGAGACACCTCGCGGAACTTGGGAGCCAGCATACCCTTCATAGCGTCGGTGACGTCGTTGATGGCGTCGTAGATGACGCGGTACATACGCATCTCGACCTTGGTGGCAGCGGCCTCTTCCTTCGCCACGTTGTCGGGGCGGACGTTGAAGCCGATGATGATGGCGTTGGATGCGTCGGCCAGGTCAACGTCGGACTTGCTGATGGCACCGACACCGGCGTGGATGACGCGGACGCGGACCTCGTCGTTGGAGATCTTCTCGAGGCTCTGCTTGACGGCCTCGGCGGAGCCCTGCACGTCGGCCTTGACGACGATGGCCAGCTCCTTCATATCGTTCTGAGCCATCTGGCTGAACAGGTTATCCAGAGTGACCTTCTGGAAGGAGGAGAACTGCTTCTCCTTGGCGGCAGCGATGCGCTGCTCGGCCAGCTCACGGGCCAGACGCTCGTCCTCGACGGCCTCGAACAGGTCGCCGGCCTCAGGCACAGCGGTCAGACCGGTGATCTCCACAGGGGTGGAGGGGCCGGCGTCGTTCAGCAGAATGCCCTTGTCGCTGCGCATGGTACGCACACGGCCCACGGCGGTACCGGCGATGATGACGTCGCCGGAGTGGAGGGTGCCGTTCTGCACCAGAATGGTAGCGATGGGGCCCTGGCCCTTGTCCAGACGGGCCTCGACGACAGCGCCCTTGGCACGGCGGTTGGGGTTAGCCTTCAGCTCCATGACCTCAGCTTCCAGAGCGATGCGCTCCAGCAGGTCGTTGATGCCCATGCCGGTCAGTGCGGAAACGGGGATGCAGGCAACGTCGCCGCCCCAGTCCTCGGTGATGATGCCGTACTTGGTCAGACCCTCCATCACGCGCTCGGGGTTAGCGGTGGGCTTATCCATCTTGTTCATGGCCACGATGAGCTTGACGTTGGCGGCCTTGGCGTGGTTGATGGACTCGACCGTCTGGGGCATGATGCCGTCATCGGCGGCGACGACCAGAACTGCAATATCGGTCATGTTGGCACCGCGGGCGCGCATGGAGGTGAATGCCTCGTGGCCCGGGGTATCCAGGAAGGTGATGAGGCTGTCGTTGACCTTGACCTGATATGCACCGATGGCCTGGGTGATGCCGCCGGCCTCGCCTGCGGTGACGTTGGTCTTGCGGATAGCGTCCAGGATACTGGTCTTGCCGTGGTCAACGTGGCCCATGACGCAGACGACCGGGGGACGGGTGACGAGATCGTCCTGAGAATCCTCCTCCTGGGTGAACAGGCGCTCCTCGATGGTGACGTGGACTTCCTTCTCGACCTTGGCGTGGAATTCCTCGGCCACCAGAGCGGCGGTATCGAAATCGATGACGTCGTTGATGGCATGCATCTCGCCCATCTGCATGAACTTGGCGATGACCTTGCCGGCCTGCTGCTTCAGGCGGGCAGCCAGCTCACCGACGGTGATCTCATCGGGGATGAGGACCTTCAGCTGCGCATTGCGGGCCTTTTCCAGCTGGATGCGCTGCAGACGCTCGAACTCGGTCTCGCGCTTGCCCTTCTGGAACTGCTGGCGCTGGCGCTGGCCGCGCTGGGTGAACTTCTGCTTGTTGCCCTGGGGGGTGGGCTTGCGGCGGTTCTCGGTGTTCTTGGTGGAAGCCAGATCGTCGTAACGGGCATCGAAGCGGTCCACGTTCATATCGACGGTGCGGGTATCGACGGTGACCTGATTGTCCTCGCGGCGGACAGAGACGGACTGAGCGGAAGCTGCAGTAGCCTTTGCGCCGGTCTCACGGGCCAGCTCGCTCAGGGAGACGGTCTTCTCCTCGCGCTTCTTGTGCTGCTCGTTCTTCTTGTTGCTTTGCTTGGCAGCGGGCTTTGCCTCGGCCATTGCGGGCTCAGCCTTGGGAGCCTTGGGAGCCTCGGGCTTCTTTTCGGCCTTGGGCTCTGCCTTCTTCTCGGCGGGCTTCGGCTCAGCCTTGGGGGCCTTGGCGCTGTTCAAGAACTCGTCCAGGCTCTTGACGCTGTTGTCCTTGCTGAACTTCTCCAGCAGGTAGTTCAGCTCGTTCTCCTCCAGAGTGGAGCTGTTCTTCTTGCCGGTGCTGCCCATGGCGTTCAGCTCGTCGAGGACCTTCTTGGCAGAGATGCTCAGGTCCTTTGCAAAATCGCTCACTTTATATTTTACGATCATTCGCTCATATCCTCCTCAGTTTGAATCGCTCCGCACGCCGTCAGCCGGTCAAAGCAGAGCTTGGCGAGGTTGCGGTCGGTGACGGCATAAATGGCCACCGGTTTGCGGCTGATGTCAGCCAGCTTATCCTGTGTCAGCGGCATGGGGATGACATCCACCATATCGCCCACAGCGTAGTTGAGCCGCTGCACGGTCTTGGGGCTGGCGTCGGACGCAGTCATCACGAGCCATGCCTTGCCTTTGACGACGGCGTCTTCCACCGCGTCAAAGCCCATGGTCAGAGCGCCCGCCTTGCGGCAGAGGCTCACGGCCTGGAACAGGGCCTCATTCGGCTCAAGGGCCGGTTTTGCGGGGGCGTTATGCTTCTTTGCCATCGCGGTCGGCCTCCTTTTCTGCTTCCACACTGGCCAGCTGCTGGGCCAGTGCATCGTATACCTCGGCGGGGACCGGCTGCTCAAAGCAGCGCTCCAGCGCCTTCTTCTTTTTTGCCTTTGCAAGGCAGGCGGCATCCGGGCAGAGGTAAGCACCGCGGCCGGGCTTCTTGCCCACGGGGTCGATGCTGATCTCTCCGCTGGGTGCGCGCACCACACGCACCAGTTCCTTCTTGGGGCGGCTGGTCAGGCAGCCGATGCACTGGCGGGCAGGGATCTTCTTTTGTGCCATCCGGTTTTCCCTCCTTCGGCAGGTGTTCCGCGCTTATTCTGCGGCGGTGTCTTCGGTCTTCTCAGCCTCGGCAGCCTTCGGCTCTTCCTCGCCGTAGTAGCCGCTCTCGGGGCGGATGTCGATATTGTAGCCGGTCAGGCGGGCGCACAGACGGGCGTTCTGGCCCTTGTTGCCGATGGCAAGGCTCAGCTGCTGGTCCGGCACGGTCACGCGGCAGGAGCGGGTCTCGCCGGGCAGCAGCTCGACCTTGACCACCTTTGCGGGGCTGAGAGCTGCGGAGATGAACTCGGAGATGTCCTCGCTCCACTTCACGATGTCGATCTTCTCGCCGCCCAGCTTCTCGACGACAGCGGCCACACGGTCGCCGTGGGGGCCGATGCAGGCAGAGACGGGGTTGACGTTGGCGTCCTTGGACCAGACAGCCATCTTGGTGCGGGCGCCGGCCTCGCGGCTGATGGCCTTGACCTCGACGGTGCCGTCGTAGATCTCAGGCACTTCCAGCTCGAACAGGCGCTTGACGAGGCCGGGGTGGGTGCGGCTGATCATGACGCGGGGGCCGCGCTCGCTTGCCACGACATCCACGATGTAGACCTGCAGCATCTGGCCCTCGGTGTAGACCTCGCCGGGGACCTGCTCGTTGCGGGGCAGGATGGCCTCGCCGCCCTTGCCCAGGTCGAGGGCAACGATGCCCTTTTCGGGGTCCACGCGGGTGACGGTGGCCTGCACGATGTCGTGGGCGCGGGACTGGATCTCGCTCAGCTGCTGGCTGCGCTCGGCCTCGCGGATGCCCTGACGGATGACGTGCTTTGCGGTCTGGGCGGCGATGCGGCCAAAGTCCTTGGTCTTGAGGGGGGTCACGACGCGGTCGCCCACCTGATAGCTCTTGCGGATGTGCTGCGCCTCGGTGATGCCGATCTCGCTGTGCTCGTCGTACCAGTCCTCATCGGCCACGACGTCCTGGATGAGGGCGACGTTGAACTTGCCGGTGTCGGGGTCGATCTCGACCATGACGTGGTCGTCCTCGACCTCGTAGTTCTTCTTCACGGCGATGACGATCGCAGCCTTGATCTTTTCGATCAGGTACTCCGCGGTGATGCCGCGCTCGTGCTCCAGCATGGAGAGAGCTTCAAAAAATTCGTTGTTCGCTGCTGCCATTTTTCGGGTTCCTCCTAGTTTATAATGGTATCTTTTCTCGATTCATCTTTGGCTCTCCCTCCGGGAGGGCTGTTCTTAATCAAACAGATGTTCGTCATCACAGAGATGGACGCCGGATGCGGCGTTCACCTCAAAGCTCACCGGGCCGTTCTCCGTCTCGACCGTGACGGTGCTGCCCTCGCGGCCTTTCAGGATGCCGGCAAACTCGCGCACGCCGTCGGCGGTGGGGCGGATGAGCTTGACGCCGATCTTCTCGCCCTTGAGTGCCTCGTAGTGCTCCGGGCGGGTCAGCTTGCGGCCAAGGCCGGGGCTGCCCACCTCGAGATAATAGCTCTGGTCGATGGGGTCTGCCTCATCGAGGATGGGGTCCAGCGCGTGGGACACTTCGGCACAGGTGTCGGTGTCCATGGTGCCGTCCCTGTCGATGAGCACACGGAGATACCAGTCCGGCCCTTCCTTCTCAAAGACCACATCCCACAGGCGCAGGCCCATGCCCTCCACGACGGGGCGGACAAGCGCTTCGACTCTCTGGGCGGTGTTGCCGCCAGACTGCTTCGCCATAAAAAACCTCCAAACAAACAAGAAAAGCGGACCTTGCGGCCCACTTTCCAATAAAACTATAGCGTACTACTAGAATATAGCATACTCTTGCGGATTATGCAAGCTTTTTCGTGAAAAATCCTCTTCTCACAGCACCCAGACGCCATCGCGGAACAGCTCCACGGTGCGGCCGTCGCGGCACTTGCCGGTGATATGGCTGTCCTCGGCGCCCACCATGACGTCCTCGTGGATGGCGGACTGGTTCATGCCCCGGGCCAGCAGCTCGTCCTTGCTCAGGCGGGTGCCGCTCTCGGTGGTGCCGGGATAGCTGGCGCCAAAGGCGATGTGGCAGGCGGCGTTCTCGTCGAAGAGGGTGCTGTAGAACAGCGCGCCGCTGCGGTTGATGGGGCTGGACGCCGGCACCAGCGCCACTTCGCCGATGCTCCGTGCGCCCTCGTCGGTGTCCAGAAGCTGGCCCAGCAGATCAGCGCCCTCGTCGGCACCGTGCTCCACGACCCGGCCATCCTTGAAGGTGACATGGAAGCCCTTGATGAGCTGGCCGTTGAAGACGTAGGGCTTGGTGCCGTAGACGATGCCGTTCACCTTGTCCTTGTGGGGGGCGGTGAAGACCTCTTCGGTGGGGATGTTGGGCAGGAAGACCACGCCCTTTTCGCTGACGCTGGCGGCACTCTCCCAAGTGGCCTTGTCGGCGATGCCGACGGTCAGGTCGGTGCCGTTGCTGCTCTCGAAGTGGACGCTCTCGAGGTCGAGGGCGTTCATCTTGTCCTTCAGGTCGGTCAGACGGTCGAGGTGGGCTTTCCACTCGCTGACGGGGTCGCCGCCCGTCACCCGGCAGACGTCGAAGATGAGCTGCCAGAGCTTCTCGATGGCCGCAGCCTCGTCCAGCTCCGGGAACATCTTCTTCGCCCACGGGGCGCTGGGCATGGCGGCGATGGACCACTGGACGCGGTCGTTCATGGTGTACTCCCGCCACGGAGCCATGAACTTGCGCTGCGCAGCGTTCACACGGCTGATCTTCGCGCCGTCCAGACCGGCGTAGACCTCGGGGTCGTCGGCGAGGATGTGGAGGACGCAGACGCCGCCCTCGCTCTCGGCGTAGTCCAGATAGCGGCGCAGCTGATAAGATTTGAAGTCGGTCAGGGCTTCCTCGCTGCCCAGCTCCATCCGGCTGCGGGAGACCTCGTTGTCGCTCCAGTTCACCAGCACGTCACGGGCGCCGGCCTCGTAGGCACTGCGCACGCACAGACGGGCCAGCGGGGCGGCCTCGAGGCAGCAGTTGATGACAAGGGTCTGGCCCGGCTGGGGGTTGACGCCTACACGGACGATGAAATCGGCGTATTTTTTCAGAAGAAGAGTAAAGTTTTCCACGGAATATCCTTTCTGCCGTGCAGAACACGGCGGTGCATTTTCTATCTGACAGTATAACCGTTCCGGCCGGAATTGTCCACCCGATAAAAACAAAACAGATGTTTCTGCCGGTTGAAAAATCGGGAAACATCTGTTATACTAGTGTTTGAGAGTGCTGTCTACATAACGGCAGGCGGTCTACACCTTTCCGGCCTTACGTCGGGAAGGCGAACATTTTTGTTATGCCCCCGACGCTTCACAGCGAAAGGGGTGATGTTCTATGACGCTTTTGGAAACTTTAGCTTTGCTTACGTTGCTTGCAACGGTAGGCTTCGGCGCGTTTGATATAGCGTACAAGATCTTTAATAACAAAAAATGACCGCCCGGCTACCAATCGCGCGATCATTTTTTGTTGATCTACCGGAAAGGTGCTGACCGTTTGCCAGACAGCACTCTCTTCGTTTATATTATACCACAGCCCCGCCGAAATTGCAACGGCGGGGCTGTAGTATTGCTTGCAACTGTAAACTTTGGGATGTTCTATGACGCTTTTAGAGACTCTGGCTTTGCTCACGTTGCTTGCAACTGTAGACTTTGGGATGTTTGACATCGCGTGGAAAATCTTCAATAACAAAAAATGACTTCCCGGCTCCACTCGAGCGATCATTTCTTGTAATTGACTTATCGGAAAGGTGCTGACCGTTTGCCAGACAGCGCTTTCTTTATCTGTATTATACCACAGCCCCGCCGAGATTGCAACGGCGGGGCTGTTTTTTCACTCACAAAAGCGAGTTTTTATCAGAACTCGATCTTGCTCTCGATGTAGCTCTTCAGCTCGGAGATGGGCATACGCACCTGCTCCATGGTGTCGCGGTCGCGGACGGTGACGCAGTTGTCGGCGGCAATGCCCTTGGCCTCGTCGCCCACGGTGTCGAAGTCCACGGTGATGCAGTAGGGAGTGCCGATCTCGTCCTCACGGCGGTAGCGCTTGCCGATGGAGCCAGTATCGTCGTAGTCCACCATGAAGTACTTGCTCAGCTCGTTGCGGATCTCCATGGCCTTGTCGCCCAGCTTCTTGCTCAGGGGCAGGACAGCGCACTTGTAGGGAGCCAGAGCCGGGTGCAGATGCAGGACGGTGCGGACGTCCTCCTTGCCCTTGCTGTCGGTCAGGTGCTCCTCGTCGTAGGCCTCGCACAGGAAAGCCAGCGCCACGCGGTCGCAGCCCAGAGAGGGCTCGATGACGTAGGGGATGTAGTGCTCGTTGGTCTCGCTGTCGAAATACTCGAGGCTCTTGCCGGAGGCCTCCTGATGGCGGGTCAGGTCGTAGTTGGTGCGGTCGGCGATGCCCCACAGCTCGCCCCAGTCGGTGAAGGGGAAGGCGTACTCGATGTCGGTGGTGGCGCGGCTGTAGAAGGCCAGCTCGGCAGGCTCGTGGTCGCGCAGGCGCAGATGCTCCTTTTTGATGCCGAGGCTCAGCAGCCAGTTCTCGCAGTAGTCCTTCCAGTAGCTGAACCACTCGAGGTCGGTGCCGGGCTTGCAGAAGAACTCGCACTCCATCTGCTCGAACTCGCGGGTGCGGAAGGTGAAGTTGCCCGGGGTGATCTCGTTGCGGAAGGCCTTGCCCACCTGGCAGACGCCGAAGGGCAGCTTGCGGCGGGTGGTGCGCTGGATGTTGGCAAAGTTGACGAAGATGCCCTGCGCCGTCTCGGGGCGGAGGTAGCAGGTGGAAGAGCTGTCCTCGGTGACGCCGATGGCGGTCTTGAACATCAGGTTGAACTTACGGATGGGGGTGAAGTCGTGCTTGCCGCAGACGGGGCAGACCACGTCCTCGTGTTCGGCGATGAAAGCGTCCATCTCGTCAAAGCTCATGGCGTCCACGTTCACCTCGGGGTGCTCGTCGCCGATGAGCTTGTCGGCGCGGTGGCGGGCCTTGCAGGCGCGGCAGTCCAGCAGGGGGTCCGAGAAACCGGCCACGTGGCCGGTGGTGACCCAGGTCTGGGGGTTCATGATGATGGCGGCATCGAGGCCCACATTGTAGGGGCTCTCCTGCACGAACTTTTTCAGCCATGCCTTTTTGACGTTGTTCTTGAACTCGACGCCCAGAGGGCCGTAGTCCCAGCTGTTGGCCAGACCGCCGTAAATTTCAGAGCCGGGAAACACATAGCCCCGGTTCTTGCAGAGATTGACGATCATATCAAGGGTCTTTTCGCTCTGTTCCATTGTAAGTACATCCTTTCCGTCCGCGGCTGGTTTGCCGTGTCGTGTTGCGTCGTTGTCCCGGCGGCTTTCCCCGCGGCCGGGCCTGCTTTTCCGGTTGAAAGCAGAGTACCTTTACTTTATCATGTTTTGCGGGGATTGTAAAGGCCCGCCCCCTCGCTCCGCCCCGCCCCGCCTCCAAAAAAACCAAGGCCCGGAGCGTTCCCGCTCCGGGCCTTGGAGTCATTTCTCAATGTGTATCACAGACAGGGTCTGTAATGATTTGAGCAGATGGGGTGATTAGGCAGCAGCAACGCCAGCCTCGAAGACGATGATTGCGTAATCGGTGGTCGTCTTCTTGTGGTTGCCGTCCTCAGTGGTCACGCTCTTGAACTCAACGCCGAACTTGGCAGTCTTGTTGGTAGCGTCAGAGTTGTAGTCCTTGATCTTATTAGCATCAGTAGAGTCAAAGCCCTTCTGAGTAACAGCCTTGCGCAGATCAACAGCGCGAGTAGTCCACTCGCTCTTCTTGCCGGTCTTCACGTCAGTAACATCAACCACATACACGAAGTACTTGGTGGTGTTCTTGGTATAGGCAGCGAGCTTGCCAACATAAGTAGTATCAAAGGTGTCAGCCTTGCCAGACTTCATGGCAGCCTCATCCTTCCAAGCACTGTTAGCAACGCTGTTCAGCTCGCTCTTGTAGTCGTACTTGGTCTCTTTCTCAGCGGTCTGACCAGCAGCCTCAGCAGCAGTCTTAACCTGATCGCTGTTCAGAGCGTCCTCCAGAGCGTTTGCCTTGATCTTGTCGGACAGAGCGCAGCCAGTCAGCATGGACACTGCCATAACACCGGTCAGGACGACGGCCAGAAGTTTCTTTGCCATTTTCATGATTTTTGCCTCCATAAATAAAAATGAATTATACAGGCAGGCCATCCATTTCCGGCTGTCGGCCTGTGCTATCATTATACCCCACCCATTGTTTTTGTCAATATCTTCTTCGCATTTTTATCACATTTACAAATTCTTCTCTTTTCACTCGTGCATTTTCCACAAATTCACGGAAGCCCTCTCAGGCAAAGGCTCTCCCTTTGGGGGAGCTGGCGAGGAGCAGGGCGACGAGACTGAGAGGGCTAGGCTGCTGACCGAGAATCACAGGCGCTGCGATAGTATCGCTCTGACAAAGAGCCTGCCTATCGCTGCGCCTGCGGCTCTTTCGTGCCGGGCTTGCCCTCTCCGTCATTGCTTCGCAATGCCACCTCTCCCAAGGGGAGAGGCTTTGTCGTCGCCGTTACTTTTTTCTCCTGAACTTCACTTTCCTGATTTACAAAACAGGCCGAATCGTCTATAATAAAGGACGGCGGCCTGTTTTTGTGCAAAAACGGCCAAATCCAAGCACTGGGAGGAAATGCTGTGCTCATTCAACTCATCGAGGGCGTCTACCGCCTGTTGTGGGGCGACCTGCTCACCCTGCATCTGGGAAATGTGACCCTCAGTCTTTCGTTTATGGTCATCCTGCTGCTGACGGCGGGGGTGTTCTTCACCCTGCGCACGAGGCTTCTGCCGGTGCGGCTGTTCCGGGATATGCTGGCGGCGGTCTGCGAGAAGAACGACAAGGGCAGCGGCCTCTCGTCCTTCCAGACGCTGGTGGTGTCCACGGCCACCCGGGTGGGCATGGGCAATCTGGTGGGCGTTGTGGCGGCGCTGTCTGTGGGCGGTGCAGGCGCGGTGTTCTGGATGTGGGTGACGGCCCTGCTGGGAGCCTCCACCTCCTTTGTGGAGTCCACGCTGGCCCAGAAATACAAGCAGCCCGACCACCTTTACGGCGGCTGGCGGGGCGGCCCGGCCTACTATCTCCACACCCTCGCGGAGCGTAAACGGGGCAGGAAGCTCCGCCGCTCGGTGGCGGCCGGCCTGTTCGCCGTGTCGGGCCTCATCTGCTGGTGCGGCATCAGTCAGGTGGTCAGCAACTCGGTGAGCGAGGCGTTCCAGAATGCGTTCTCCATCCCGCCGCTGGTCACGACGCTGGTGCTGACGGCGCTTGCGGCGGTCATCGTCCTGCGGAAGGAGGCTACCGTCAAGAGCCTCGACGTCATGGTCCCCATCATGGCGGGCTGCTACTTCGTCATGACCCTCTGGATCATCCTCACCCATCTGCCCCAGCTGCCCGGTGTCTTCGTCCGCATTTTCTCGGAGGCGCTGGGCCTGCGTCAGGCCGTGGGCGGCGGCTTTGGCGCGGTGGTAATGAACGGCATCAAGCGGGGCCTCTTCTCCAACGAGGCCGGTTCCGGTTCGGCCCCCTGCGCCGCTGCTGCCGCTGAGTGCGACGACCCCGTGAAGATGGGCCTCGTGCAGGCGCTGGGCGTCCTCATCGACACCATCGTCATCTGCAGCTGCACGGCCTTCGTGATGCTGCTGGCTCCCGAGAGCGTGACGAGCGGCCTGCAGGGCATGAACCTTCTGCAGGCGGCGATGCAGTACCATCTGGGCAGTTTCGGCGTCGTCTTCATCGCAGTGACGCTGGCACTGTTCAGCTTCTCCACCTTTATCGGCATCCTCTACTACGCCCGCTGCAACGTGGCCTATCTCTTCGGCGACAGCTGGTTCTGGCAGACGGCCTACAAGGTGCTGGCGCTGGTGATGCTGGTCGTCGGCGGTATGCAGGCCTACACCGTGGTGTGGGACCTCGGCGACGTGGGCATCGGCCTGATGACCATATTCAATATGCTGGCCCTCTACCCGCTGTCGGGCGAGGCACTGACCGCCCTGCGGGAGTACGAAGCCAAAAAGAAACTCAAGTAAACAAAAAGCCATCGGCCCAGACAGCCGATGGCTTTCGTTTTATGCGCGGTGACCCAGCCGCATTTTGAAGTCGTTGTAGCCGAAGCGGACCAGCTCCCGGCAGGTGCCGTCCTCAGCCAGCGCCCAGATGGGCGGCAGGGGCATTCCGTTGAAGGTGTTGTTCTTGCAGGTGGTGTAGATGGCCATGTCGCCGAAGATGAGCTGGTCTCCCTCGGCAAGCGGGGCGTCGAAGCTGTAGTCTCCCACGACATCGCCCGCAAGGCAGGTCGGCCCGCCGAGGCGGACGGTGCAGAGCTTTTCGCCCGGCTCGCCCGCGTCCAGCAGGGGAGGGCGGTAGGGCATCTCGATGACGTCCGGGGTGTGGCAGGCGGCCGACATATCGAGGATGGCGAGGCTGGTGTCACCGTTCTGCAGGGTGTCCAGCACTGTGGTGACGAGATAGCCTGCGTTCAGCGCCCACGCCTCGCCCGGCTCCAGATAGACCTGTACGCCGTACTTCTCCTGCATCCGGGCGATGCAGGCTTCCAGCGTGGCAAGGTCATAGCCCGGGCGGGTGATATGGTGTCCGCCGCCGAAATTGAGCCATTTCAGCCCCGGCAGCAGGTCGCCGAACTTCTCTTCCACGGCGTCCAGCGTCACGGCCAGCGCGTCGGCGTCCTGCTCACAGAGGGTGTGGAAGTGCAGGCCGTCCAGCAGGGCGGCGAGGCCCGGCTGTTTTGCCAGAGCCGCGTCCCACTGGGCGCGGGTGGTGCCGAGACGGCTGCCCGGGGCGCAGGGGTCATAGATGGCATGGCCCTCCTGCGTGGAGCGCTCCGGATTGATGCGCAGACCGACGCTCTTGCCCGCCGCCTTGGCCGCAGGGCCGAACTTTGCCAGCTGGGCCGGGGAGTTGAACACGATGTGGTCGGCGTAATCCAGAAGCTCGTTGAACTCGTCAACCCGGTAGGCGGCGCAGAAGACGTGGTTCTCCTTCTCGGGCAGCTCTTCCTTGCCCAGACGGCTCTCGTAGAGGCCGCTGGCCTCAGTGCCTGCGAGGCAGGGTGCGAGAAGCGGGTAGAGGTCGAAGTTGGAGAAAGCTTTCTGCGCTAATAAAATCTTGCAGCCTGTCCGCTGCTGGACCCCCAGCAGAATTTCGCCGTTGCGGCGCAGCTGGGCTTCGTCCAGCAGATAGCAGGGGGTGGGCAGGGAAGCAAGGGCCTTTTCCGAAAGGTTCGCCAGCCCCGCGAAGGGCGGGCGCGTATCGACCAGCCGCATCAGTCCACCAGAGCCGGGCTGTGGCTCTCAGAGCGGGGCAGGCCGTACTTGTCCAGTGCGTCCAGATAGGGGTCCGGGTCGAACTCTTCCACGGTGTGGACGCCCTTGGTGGTCCACTTGCCGGTCAGCAGCATCAGTGCGCCGCACATGGCCGGAACACCGGTGGTGTAGCTGATGGCCTGACTGCCCACCTCCTTGTAGCACTCCTGATGGTCGCAGACGTTGTAGATGTAGTAGGTCTTTTCCTTGCCGTCCTTTTTGCCGGTGAAGATGCAGCCGATGTTGGTCTTGCCCTTGGTGCGGGGGCCGAGGCTGGCGGGATCAGGCAGGAGGGCTTTCAGGAACTGGATGGGGACGATCTCCTGACCGTTGAAGTTGATGGGGGTGGTGGAGAGCATCCCCACGTCCTCGAGGCAGCGCATGTGGTCGAGATAGCTCTGGCCGAAGGTCATGAAGAAGCGGATGCGCTTTGCCTCCGGGATGTTCTTTGCCAGAGACTCGATCTCCTCGTGGTGGAGCAGGTACATATCCTTCTGGCCCACCTTGTCGAAATCGTACTCCCGCTTGATGCTCATGGCCGGGATCTCGACCCAATGGCCGTTCTCCCAGTAGCTGCCGGGGGCGGAGACTTCGCGGAGGTTGATCTCGGGGTTGAAGTTGGTGGCGAAAGCATAGCCGTGGTCGCCGCCGTTGCAGTCGAGGATGTCGATGGTGTCGATGGTGTCGAACTCGTGCTTCTTGGCGTAGGCGCAGTAAGCCTGGGTCACGCCCGGGTCGAAGCCGCTGCCCAGCAGGGCGGTGAGGCCGGCTTCCTCAAACTTTTTGGCGTAGGCCCACTGCCAGCTGTAGTCGAAGTAGGCGGAGAAGCCTGCCTCCTTGCAGCGCTTTTCATAGATGGCACGCCACGCGGGGTCGTCGGTGTTCTCCGGCTCGTAGTTGGCGGTGTCCATGTAGTTGACGCCGCAGGCGAGGCAGGCGTCCATGATGGTCAGGTCCTGATAGGGCAGGGCAATGTTCATCACGAGGTCGGGCTGATAGCTCTTGATGAGGGCGATGACCTCGTCCACATGGTCGGCATCCACCTGTGCGGTGGTGATGTTGGTGGTGGTCTTGGGGGCAAGCTCTGCGGCCAGCTTGTCGCACTTGGACTTGGTGCGGCTGGCGATGCAGATGTCGGTGAACACTTCGGGGACCTGGCAGCACTTGTGGATGACGACGGAGGCCACGCCGCCGCAGCCGATGATCAGAACTTTGCTCATGATGGTTTCTCCTTTATATCAAATTATTTTTTGTTAGACCTGAAACCCGGGCCAGCCCTTGTCGAGGGCAATCAGCAGCTCCCGCAGCACCTTGCAGGCCGTGGCCGTGGAGACGCCGGAGATGTCCAGCATGGGGGCCAGCTCATTGAGGTCGGCGCCCACGATGTTGGCTTTGGACACGGTGCGGATGGCGTCCAGCAGCTGCAAAAAGCTCACGCCGCCGGCCTCGGGGGTACCGGTGCCGGGGAAGCAGGAGGGGTCGAGGCAGTCGAGGTCGATGGTGAGGTAGACCGGCTCTTTGGTGGCGCAGAGCTGCTCGGTGAGCTCGGCAAGGCCGGTGAAGTCGAACTTGTGCATCTCGGTATGCTGGGCCGCAAACTCGAACTCGGCCCGCTCGCCGCTGCGGATGCAGAACTGGTGGATGCGGCCGTCGCCCACGATTTCGTGGCAGCGGCGCAGCACACAGGCGTGGCTCAGCTTCGCACCGAGGTAGTCGTCCCGCAGGTCGGCGTGGGCGTCGAAGTGGATGATGTGGAGGCCGGGGTATTTCTCCGCCACGGCCCGCACCGCACCCAGCGTCACCAGATGCTCACCACCCAGCAGGAGCGGAAGCTTGCCGTCGTGCAGGATCTCTGCCGCCCGGGCCTCGATGTCGGCAAGGGCGGCCTCGCTGGAGCCGAAGCAGAGCTCGAGGTCGCCGCTGTCGAAGATGTCGAAGTCGGTCAGATCGGCGTTCTGGTAGGGGCTGTAAGTCTCGAGGCCGAAGCTCTCGTGCCGGATGGCCGACGGGCCGAACCGTGCGCCGGGGCGGTAGCTGGTGGTGGAGTCGAACGGTGCGCCGTAAAGCACGATGTCGGCGGCGCGGTAGCTGCTGTCGCAGCCGATAAAGGTTTCAACATTGGGTGAGATCATTTGGGTTCCTCCACTTCGCGCAGCATCTCCTCGAGGAATGCCGGCAGATAGAAAGCTCCGACGTGGAGCCGGGTGGTATAGTAGCGGGTGCGCAGATTGAGCGCCTTCCATGCGTCGGCGTCCAGGTCGTCGATGGGGTGGTACTTCTTGCTGGCAAAGCCGAAGAGCCAGTAGCCGGCGGCGAAGGTCGGGATGTGTGCCTGATAGACCCGGCTGACGGGGAAGGTGGACGCGATGCGCTTGTGGCTGCGCTGCATGGCGCTGGCGTCCTCGGTGTAGAAGGGGCTGCCCTGCTGGTTGACCATGATGCCGTCCTCTTTCAGGGCGTTGAAGCAGCTGCCGTAGAACTCCCGGGTGAACAGGCCCTCGGAGGGGCCGAAGGGGTCGGAAGAGTCCACGATGATGAGGTCATATTCCTCCTCGCAGCGGCGGATGTATTTCAGAGCGTTCTCGAAGTAGATGTGGACCCGGCGGTCGTCCATCCGGCAGGCGTTGCCGGGCAGATAGGCGCGGCAGGCCTCCACGACCTGGGGGTCCATCTCCACGAGGTCGATGCGCTCGACCCGGTCGTAGCGGGTCAGCTCCCGCACCACGCCGCCGTCGCCGGCACCGATGACAAGGATGTCTTTTGCCTCCTTGTGGACGGCCATGGGGACATGGACGATCATCTCGTCGTAGATGAACTCGTCCCGCTCGGTGAGCATCACGTTGCCGTCCAGCGTCAGAACCCGGCCAAACTCAGGCGTCTCAAAAATGTCGATGCGCTGATAGTCGCTCTGCTTGGAGTAGAGCTGTTTGTTGACCCGGATGCTGTGCTTGACGTCCGGGGTGTGAAATTCCGAAAACCAAAACTCCATCTGCTTCTCCTTATGCCAGAACATTCAGGTGCAGGATGTCCGGGTCTTCCGGGCCGGTCATGCTGCAGCCTTTGGCCTTGGCGTACTCGATATAGTTCAGTATCTCTTTGGTGATGCGCTCGCCGGGGGCCAGGATGGGGATGCCCGGCGGGTAGCACATGACGAACTCGCTGCACACCATGCCCTCGGTCTCCCGGAGGGGCAGGCTCTTTTTGGGGGCGTAGAACGCTTCCTGCGGGCTGGCAGCAACGACGGGGTCGATGTATTCCTGGCTCAGCAGGCCGGCACCGTCGGTGTGGTAGCGGCGCTTTATCTCGGCCAGTGCGCTCACCAGACGCTCGATCTCCTGCGGGCGGTCGCCGATGGAGAGGTAGGCGAGGATGTTGCCGATGTCGCCGAACTCGATCTGGATGTCATACTCATCCCGCAGGATGTCGTAGACCTCGATGCCGGCGAGGCCGATGTCCAGCGTGTGGACGCTGAGCTTTGTGGTGTCGAAGTCGAAGACCGAGTTGCCGTTGCACAGCTCCTTGCCGAAGGCGTAGTAGCCGCCCACGGCGTTGATCTCTTCGCGGGCATACTCGGCCATGTCAGCCACCTGATGGAACACCTGCCGGCCCCGCAGCGCGAGATTCCGCCGGGAGATGTCGAGGCTGGACATGAGCAGGTAGCTGCCGGAGGTCGTCTGGGTCAGGTTGATGATCTGGCGCACATAGCCGGGGTGGACGTTGGGGCCGATGAGCAGCAGGCTCGACTGCGTTAAGCTGCCGCCGCTCTTATGCATGGAGACGGACGCCATGTCCGCGCCTGCCGCCATGGCAGAGACGGGCAGACTGCCGCCGCCGAAGTAGAAGTGGGTGCCGTGGGCCTCGTCGGCGAGGCAGAGCATCCCGGCGTCGTGGGCCATCTTGACGATGGCACGCAGATCAGAGCAGATGCCATAGTAGGTGGGGTTGTTCACCAGCACGGCCACGGCGTTGGGGTGCTCGGCAATGGCCTTGGCCACCTGCTCCCGCTTCATGCCCAGACTGATTCCGAGGCGGTTGTCCACCTCCGGGTTGACGTAGACCGGTACCGCACCGCAGAGCACCAGCGCGTTCAGCACGCTGCGGTGCACGTTGCGCGGCAGAATGATCTCGTCGCCGCGTTTGACAACGGACAGAATCATCGCCTGTACGCTGCTCGTCGTGCCGCCCACCATCAGGAAGGCGTGCGCCGCACCGAACGCATCCGCGGCCAGCTCCTCGGCCTCGCGGATAACGCTGGTCGGGTGGCACAGATTGTCGAGCGGCTTCATCGAGTTGACGTCCACCGTCATGCACTGCTGACCGAGGAATTTCGTTAATTCCGGCGAGCCGCGTCCGCGCTTGTGGCCGGGTACATCGAACGGCACAATACGCATGTCTTTGAAGTTTTCGAGCGCCTCCATGATTGGCGCACGGGATTGATCCATAAAAATGCCTTCTTTCGGCAGAGAATGATATGCTGCGCTTTCGCGCGAAGCGCACATAAAATACAATCTGCGCAGCAGATTGATAAAAACCGGGAGCATGTATCACGGTTTTTATACAAGGAATAAAATTTGTGTGCCGCGCAGCGACGCGCAAATTTTATTGTGAGACAAATCCGAACATCGTTCGGTTTGTCTTTCTCGATTGAAAATGT